>SDBV01007758.1_pt1 | contig 14611 bp, 22 predicted proteins | sample 2277081 | NCBI WGS metagenome assembly SDBV01 (sample SAMN10402039, study PRJNA504765) | marine sediment metagenome | isolation source: marine sediment core GS10_PC15, 223 cmbsf | place: Arctic Ocean: Southern Knipovich Ridge | collected 2010
TCATGCCAGACTATGAACGCGCCGACCGATGCAAGATATCGCTCAGACCTTTTGATTATCCACGACTCACTCCGGCCCTCGACGGCGCCTTGAGTTGTGATGACCTTCGACATCGGCATGTACGGCATTTCCCGAGCGAGGATGCCGTCTTTCGATGTGACCCATGTCTGCTGCTTGGATAACCGCCAACCCGATATAACATTCTTTTTGTAGTAGAGCAGGAAGGCCGATGTCATCATGCCGGAGTTGCTCTTGATCAAATCCCGCTTGCCTTTCTCGTCGTCGGGTTCGACGAACGGATGTTCATGTGCTTCCCATTCCGGCTCGAGCTCTATCGCTGCGTGATTGCCGGACGGAGGGATTACCCGCGCCTCGGTTTTGACGGTCCAGTTAGTGAACCGGTCTTTGCCGTCGACATAGCCAAGATCGGCGCCCACGAGAAATACATTCCCGTATCCGAGTTTGTCGGCGGCGAACATTTGCGCAGGCGGCGAACAGGCGAAAAGGGTGATTTCGGTGCGTATGAGTAGATCGAATGTGGAGTCGTTTCTGCCTCCGGTGCGCTTGGTGAACATCTGATTCTGCGTGGTGGCATAGAACGTGTCCCGGGCGCCGAGGTTTTGACGAAAAAGTAGCGTATCGTTCGGCCAGTTCTTTATGAGATCGGGCCATACCCCCGGTTGCGCGATGAGCTTGGTCCGCGTTTTCGACCAGTCGATACCTTTGATTTCATCCCATCGGCAGAAGGGGTCGAGCGCCACGATATGCGTCGGCTCGATGCCGTAGCGCATGAGCGTGAGCGCGTGGGACGTGGTACAGAAAATCCCGCCGTTCCATTTCGTCAAAAACTCTATATCGCGGTCGAGGCTGCCGCCCGAGAAAAGCACAATGACCGGCGTTTTGTCGACCTTCGGCTCATCGTCGAGATCCCTGGCGGTCCCGTTTGCGAGACGTTCGATGATGATCGGATGATTGTATGCGGTGTTATGGACCTCATGGATAAGTTGCTTCTGCATCGTCCCGGCGTTGTAGACGTTCGATTCGCTTCTGACATCGGCCTCGGTCTGGATGATTGATTCGTTGTTGGCTTCGTCGCCCATTTTGACTATTTCTTGCGTGTCGCTCATATGTCGTGATTCTCCTGTTGTATTGTCTGTCTGTCTGCATATTCATCATACACCGCCTTTCCCCGACCCTTGAGAATATACAGATCCATGAACTTTTCGCAGAGATCGAACCCGGCCTCGTCGTCGATTTCCGCTATCTGCCAGAGCTCGACCGGCGCATAGTGAAATATCCCATTGCCGAGCACGGTAGTGTGAAACACGATATCCTGATCGGCGGCGGCGTCCGTCACGTTGTCGGCATTGTATATCCACTCGGCACGTCGGTTGCCGGGAAAGTAATCTGATTCATACATCACATTCATGGCACCGAACACATCGAGCGTCTCGTGACTCTTGTCGTAGAATACCCACCTACCGAGATCGTATCCACTACCCTTGCGGTACTTGCGATAGACCCCGCCCTCCTGCGTCTCACACGCGAGTATTGCCTGCTTGTTGATGCCTGCGGGTGGATCCGGCGCGGACATGAATGCATCATACAGCCGGTCGATATCTCCCGGTAGCAAAAGCGGGCTCGTGGCGAGCTTGGTCAAAAACGGGATTTTCTCAATGCCGTGGCCGAGCTCACGTAGCGCGTGCTCGAGAGGGACGTTCGCCGCGAACGCTTTATCCTGTATCCGTTTCGGGCGCCAGATAATTTCAGCACCGAGCGGTTCGCATATGTCCGCTATCTCCTGTGATTCGGTCGACACGTAAACGTGGTCGATGCAATGCGCGGACCGTGCCTGGATGACCGACCACGCGACGAGCGGGATGCCGCATATCTCTCGGAATGCTTTTCTCGGTAGCCTTACGCTTTTCGCGTGCTGTGGAATGATGCAAATCATTGATGTACTCCTCGAATATCAAAACAATCGGTTCTTTTTTCTCTTTTCCGCACGCCACCTTCTCCGTATGGCACGCATCGAGATTTTGAAATATTTGTATAGCATCTCGTTTGCGTGCTCATTCCGTAGGTTGTGCCACATCACATAATCACCATCTGAGGTATAGGCGAATGTCACGACGAGGCTGTTTTGCTTTGTCTCAAGATCGCACTCAGCCTCGATGTAGTATTTATCGAATAGGCCGAGGATGTACGTATGTCGATACTGGAAATTCTTTTCGTAAATACCGATGTGTCTGGGGTGCTCTACATCGTGGCGCAACTTCGCGAATTCGACAAACTCGCGCATCCATGCCTTGCCGCCCTCGGCACCCTTGATGCGGTCCGGCATCCGTTGTGTTTCTTCGTACCATGCCCATGATTTGTAATAATCGCTCTCTTCGAATATCGGTTTCTTGCTCATCACGGAGATTTCCATTTATGTTTATTTACATTAGACAAAGTGCCGCAATTCGGGCAAATCTTAATGGTTATTAATACCGTTTGTATTGGCATTGTCGCGTCTGCCCAATCTTTCTTGGCGCTCGCATTGCCACAAGCCGGACAGATATACATCGATTCCATAATTTCCGTTTGTTCGTTCATTCTTTTATTGCTCCTTTTTCAGCTTCTATATCGGCTCCGTGATATCTCCCTATGTTATGATTCCAGCATAGGACCCGATATCCCTTATCTTTTGGGAATCCGTTCTTAACAATGTCCCTGTATATTTTCCTATGAACAGCTTTTCGATGCTCGGCGCCATCGTCGAAGGAGTGGTCCAGTGTTAGGTATTCAATTTGGGAAATGCCGCATATCTCGCATTTCCCGCCATATCTACGAATAACCTCGCGCCTGGCCTCGGCATCCCGTTTTCTTCCTTTTTCAAGCCTCCGCTCTCTCCATTCTGGGTGCGCCGCATTATATCTTTTTTGGCATTGGGTCCTTTTGCGATATTCAGCATGATAGGCATTCATTTTCTTTTTGTTTTCGGGCTTCTTTCGATATTCCTTCATGTATTCTCTTTTTCTTCGATTGTATTCTTCTCTGCCCATTCGTTCTATGTATCCCTTTTGGGCTTGATTTTGTCGTTGTCTCTTTTCTTTTTCATCCATCATTCCTTTATAGCACCCGACAAGCTGACTATAAAGTACTTATTCGCCACAAGAAATATCAGCAACAGCGGGGCCACGAGCACGACGCCCACGGCGAAATATCGGCCGAGCGGATTGATAACTACGGCGCCGCCGCCACGCATCATAGACGCCTTGATGAGCCCGACGAGCATGGTTTGCATGCCCTCTCGTTGTAGCTGCAACATCTGCCATAGATAATCGCCGAGTGCCGCTATGGCGGCGAACAGAGCGACGGCCGTCACGATCGGTCTTGAGATCGGCACGACGATTCTCACGAGGATGGTGCGCTCCCTGGCACCGTCAATTCGTGCAGACTCTAGAACTGCACCGGGAATCGTCTGGAAATACAAGCGCGAAATGTACATGCTCACCGGCGCGTACATCACCGGGATAGCCGCGGACATTAAAGTGCTCGAGATACCTAGCTTCTTCATCACCACGAATAGCGGGATGATCATGCTCATCCTCGGAATCATGATTCCAAGAAGCAGAATTACCCATAAAACCTCTTTTGCCGGAAAGCGATAGAACGCGAATGCATATCCTGTGCTGACGGATAGCGCAACCGAGCCGGCCACAGAAAGTGATACTATCACGAGTGTGTTCATCGCCCATCGGCCGACCTGCAACGAGAACAGCCATTCGTAATTTTGTAGCGTAGGATACAGCGGGAGCAGCCTCGGCGGCATGACGAAGACGCCGTATATGTCCTGCACGCTGCCGACAAACATGAAGTAGAGTGGGAAAAGTAGGAGCGCCATGGCGAGTACGAGGATGATTTGTTTCATGATGCGCCCTCTTTTCTTTCCCGCGCCCGCTCGACATCTCTCTGATGTTGGTCTCGGGAGCGTTGGTTCTTTTTCCGTCGATAGGCTTGCTTTTCTCGTTGTTCGTGCTTCGCTCGTCGTGATCCACGACTTCCGTGTTTGCTCATGATATCCGCCGCCGACAATAAATAAATAAAAACAGACCAAAAAAGCCCCCTTTCACCATGGCATTAAAAGGCCATTTCAGTACTGCCTCCGACGGTGTAAGAAAGTCGGCCCAAATCATGAGCGCGGCACCCATGACGGCGGTCCAGAATCGCTCCTTGTCAAAGCGTTTCACTTATCATTCGCCTTGGCATAATGATCGCCTTGTCTCTTGCCGCATTGTGTACAAAAAACGATATCGTAATATATAAATCCAACCTGATGTGATTCAACATATATGACATCACCGCCACACTCACTACAGTGGAAATGTTTTTGAATCAAATTTCTCTCTTCGTCTGTGCGTAAGAATATAGTGATTGCCCTTATGGTGATTCTCACTACGCAATCCTTTAGTCCTTCCTCATGAATATTTCCATGGCTTCTTCGTCGCTTATATGGCAAAACACGTTGCCCCATGCCTTCGGATGCCTTTTCTCAAGCCAGTCCATAAACTTTGCCAATAGCCAACAGATGCCGCACAAACACAACATCCCACCAACCCAGATTCCAGTAAGTATCCACATCCAAATAAACCAGTTCATACTTTCACCCCCAATTTCTTCATTTCGCAACCCTCGTCTTCAACCACGCCAACCCCACCATGGCAAACAGTAACATCATCGACATCGCCGCGGCGGTCCCGTGGCGCGACATGTGAAACGCCTCTTGATAGATTCGGTAGCCGAGGGTAATCGAGTGGTTGTATGGCGCCAGAGCGTACACGGTTTCGAATATTTGCGGTGCCGCAATTGCCGCGAGCAACGCCATGGCCGCGATCATGGGTAGAATCATCGGCACGACGATGCGTATTTTGATCTGCATCGGTGAGGCGCCGTCGACGATAGCCGCGTCGTAGAGCTCGCGGTCGATCGAGAGTATGGCCGCAAGGAATATGATAATCCCTCCGCCCCAACCGGCCATTGCCACCACGAGCGATATCGCGGGGATTGCCGTTGCACCGCTGTTCATCCAGAAAACCGGCCCGGCGCCGAGGAGTCCGAGCAACCAATTCAAGGGTCCCTCGGTGTGATATATCCAGCGCCACGCCTGCGCGATTATTATGCCTGCAGACAGAGACGGGATAAAAAATACGATGCGCGTGGCGTCTATCCAGCCCTTCGAAAGATCAGTCACATAGAGCGACACCACGAGCGCCGTCCCTGTCGTCAACGGAACCAAGAGCAGGACATACCAGACGGAATTTGCAACGGATCTCAGGAAGTCCGCATCGCGGAATATCCGCGCATAGTTTTTTAAGCCCGCCCACTCCGATGCTATGTAGTCCGTTTTCATTAGGCTGATACGCACGAGCTCGCCGAGCGGCCAGAGCACGAACAATGCGCAGAATACAAGCGCGGGGAGCAGGAGGAGATATTTCATGTGCTATCTGAGTTTTGATGATTTTCAAGCCCGAACGAAGTGTCGATTATGACATTATCGAGGCTGAACGTGCCGTCTTTCATCGTATTTTCTTCCGTCCATTTCTTAAGTGCATAGGTTTCGAGCTGTGTTTCGCTTGTGATTCTCAATATGCCGAAGGCATCGATTTCAGTTTTCATAAAGGTCCTGTATATTGACTTTTGTTACATTTATTTTCGTGAGCATTTAGTTCTGTGCGCAACATCCAAGCTCGAATATCTTTCAATGCCTTTTCTATTTCTTCCATTCGGTCCCGCTTTCGTTTCCAAAAGAAACGCTTCATCCCCCGTCCGCCTCTTGCGTTTCTTCGTCGAGATCCAGAAGTTGCAACATCTCGGGTTTGAATACATGGCGTCGTACCTTTGCCTCACTAAACCACACACACACCACCCATCCTGTAGCAGATACTTCCCCGACCGTCATCGCCTCGCCGCCACTTTTCAGAATGACAACATCGCCGACTTCAACATCGCCGACTTCAAGATCGCCGACTTCAAGATCGCCCATAATTCACCTCCGGTTTCTTACGTACTTTCATCTTATTTCCTCCACCACCTTCGTACATATTTTGTCTTCGGTGTGTATGGGAATGTGATATACACCCGGCTCTTCGCGCACGTATAACGGCCGCCAGTTCTGTTCTGAAACACCTTGCCTTCACTATCAAAAGCTCGACCATTGCGGTCTGTGAAAATGCGTAGGCACCGATTGTTTTGCGCCGTCGCAGATGAGCTCCGTTCCTCAATGTTATTCCACTAGCTATCCTCGCCTGTCAACGGAGTCAACGGGGTCACAGGTTTAAGCAAATTACTCATTCTCAAGCTCCTCCTCGATATGCGCGACCATCTCGTCCCACCGTTCGGCGAACGCCCGGAACTCCTCGACCGACAGGTTGATACCGTTTTTCTTCGGCAGGACATTGCCGTCTTTCTCAAAGTACTTGCGTATGTCGATACGGGTCTTGCCCTGAAATTCCGATACCGTCGCTCGGATGTTTTTTACGATTTCAAACATGATGCCTCCTATAGCCCGGTCAGGACTCGAACCTGATTGGTGATGTGCCACGCCCCACTATTGTCTTGGCACCAGGCCGGTTGCCGGTCTTTGCCGGCTGTCATATCTATAGGCACCCAACCTACTGTTTCCACCGGATTCGAACCGGGTTTAATTAGTCCCTGACCTCGATAAGCGAGCCGGATTCGAACCAGCCTTATTGGACGAGGCAGGATTCGAACCTGCGTTAGGTCGTGGAGTCATTGCCCAGTCCTTCCCCCACTCAGCTACCCGAAGGCAGCCCGACTCCAACGATTTACGGGGACCGACCGCGTCTACCATTGCGCCACTCGTCCGAAAAACCGGGGATAGAAGCCGCCCCGGCTCGGCTATTTCTTCGAGCGGAACCGTCGCCCGTAAAATACGTTAATCCTCGAGCGCCTTGTTGATCCGTTCCTCGTACTCGAGCGCTGCTTCAAGCGGTGTGATTTTCAGGTTCAACACTTTCTGCAGTACCGGATAATGCTGCGCCCTGGTGGCCATGTATTTCGTCATTGTCAGCCCAACATCCATGATGCCGTTTCGCATGGCGATGTTCGCGGTTTCCTGCACATGTACGTCCGTAGACAACATCTGTGCATCGCGCCGAGTCGGAATTACGCCGTTCGCGCTCATCATGGTTTGTGCGTGGCTGTCGTTTAAATATTCGGCCAAGCGCACGGCCCATACATCCTGCTGAGTGCCCGTCTCATGCACAACGATCGCGGCGTTGCTGATATACGTTGGTACTTTTTGCACACCCTCTCCTCGCGGAAACGGTACGAACGCATAGCGGAATGGTGCGGGAATATCGCCGGAATCCAGGAGATCCTGAATGGTGACATCATCGTTGTCTTTCTTTGCCGTCTCGTAGATTGCCCGTGCATTTTCAAGGTATTCGCTATCGGCGCCGGTCTTAAGTCCTTGGTTGATAATCACGGAAAAGTAATAGTTGACCCACCCGGGGAAGAATGCCGTGGCTACGATCTTGCCCATAACCCATTGCAGAACGTAGTCGTCATCGACAAGCGTGGCCGCGTTCGGCGGAATGTATTCGCTCTTAACGAGCCCTTGGAAGAACTCATACACGCGCTCGATATTCGTTTCTCGTACCGTGGTGCGGGAATAGTCGCCGGATTTATACATCTCCACGCCAAAGGCCGCGAACCAATTGTTGATGAGATAGTCGCCCGACATATTGCCGGCAAACATCCCCGTACCAAACTTCTCGCCGTTATAGCGCTGCTTGACGAGTTCGCACATGCGCAGGAACTCATCCACAGTCCAGTCGAACTTCAACGAGAATCCGATTTCATCGAGAATGTCGAGATTGACCGCAATGCCCTGCGCTCCGGCCGGCTGTGGCAATCCGAGTATCCTGCCGTCTCGGGTGTATGGTACGAGCACGCCATCGTTATACTGTCCGAGGTCGCGCACCTTACCAGTAAGATCCATTGCGAAGTCCGCCCGAAGATATTCAGATACGCGGCCGATGTAATCCGCATACACGTTCGGTACCTCGCCGGCGGCGAGCTTGGCCTTCATTGTAAGCCCGGAGCCTGTTGACGTATCCACGGTAAGCGCGATGACCTCAATGTCGGGATAGTCGCTGTTAAATTGCTCGATCGCGTACAGCACCTCCGGCGAATCCGTGACCGTGGCGAGCAGGGTGATTTCCCGTTTCACTTCCGACTGGCCTGCTGCGAACAGGGATGCGGCGAATACGAGAACCATCAAGAGAAATGTCGTTGTCTTTTTCATCGGCGATTTGCCTCCTTGCCGATTATTTTTCAACCGCTTCGTCGCTTGGTACGCGAAGTCGGTCGATTTGCTTATTTGCCTGAGCCAATATTGCCGTTTTGGCACCAGCGCGCGAGACGGCCGCTTCTTCTATGTCGTCGCTTATTGTAGTTCTGCCGTGGCGACCTATTATTTGCTCACATTCAATCTCGACATAACGAGCTTCAAAAAAGTCTTCTCCGATATGCTCAGCGGTGGCGATTGCTGGAACTATGGCGATAACGTTATATTTAACGTCGCAAACATACCGCCCGCCTATCCCGTTTTCATCGGATAAAAACTTACGGTCAAGCACAAGTATCATTTTCATTTTTCTACCTCTGCGACAAAGGTAAACGACATCCATATGCGGAAACCATGGAAAAGCTTCATATTTTTTAGACAAAAAAGAGGGGCGAGAAAAGTACCCTTTCTCCCGCCCCAGATAATCATGTAACTACATCGTATGTGTAGAAGCCCGGAATGGGGCCAAGTATGATACTCCCTGTTTTAACGTCTGTTCTCGGAAACCGCGTACGGCCTGATTATAAAATTGGCGAGATACCATTTCTCTAGGGGGTCTCGCAAAGCACCGTAATGCTCTCCGAGACCCCCGTCGGATTCGAACCAACGACTCCAATGAGTAGCCCCGCGCTCCGATACATGACCACCGGAAGATTTGTTGAACGATAAAGGCAATAGTCTGATTCTAAAACCGGTGACCCGGATTCATAATTCTGAATCTGATTCTCAAACGTAGCCTTTGTTTATACTTCAAGCATGCGCGTTTTATTTTTGGGAATGCTTGGTGCAGTGCTGACATACGTAGGATTGTTCATCGCATATTCCTCCGCTTTATCGAATGTTTGACATTCTACACGCTGGCAGAAATATCCCGGATCCACCGCCGGGCTTCCTCCTGGTGATCCTATATCCCCTTGTGTATATTTCGTTCGAATATAATAATGCCAAAAGATCCGGCCTTTCCATTGTGGAAAATACGTCGTTCTGCGTTTCGTTCCGCACAGTTCGTGTTTTTCGATTATGCGTCTTTTCATTCTTTTTCCTCCTTTGCTTCGGTCCCTCCGTCGATAAACGCGAAGAGATCCTTTGCGACTTCCGCCGGGACCACCTCGGCCTGGTTCGCCCGTGACCTGGCTTTCTTCACTTCCTGAATCAGCGTGTCGATGCGCTCGAGCCATGCCGATTTTTGCCTTGGCGTCACCTTGCCGGTTTTGTAATCGGTGGTGATAGTTCCGGCGTGTTCGTCGATATATTCGAGCTGCACCTGGGCCGGATGTTCTTTTGTTGCCGGCGAAAGCTCGATTACCTTCGGCACCTTTTCCTTTTTGTGCGTCTCGTGACCGAGCGATTCGAAAACATCATTCTCGGTCGTTGACGGCTCCCACCGGCGCGCCGGATCGAGCGTCGGTACCGATGCGTATACCGCCCTCACAGTAATCAGCGACCGTTCCAGAGAGAGAAGCGATTGCGCCGAAAGCTCGATTTCCTTGCCGCCGATGGTGAGCGCGCCGCGCGCCGTCCCCGATGCATTGGTTTCCTCTTTCGAGATCGTCGCGTCGATCGCGTTGCTCATGGCCTTCTGCGTGTAATCGAGTTTCTCGCGAACCGTGGTGACGATTTCCTTGATTTCCGGCGGAAAGGTTTCGCCTTCCTCGTCTCTCGGCACGTAGTTCTTCACTATGCCGTCGAAATGGTCGGCCTTCTTTGAGAACGTCGAGATAGACTCCTGCAGGATCTTCGTACCCTTCGCCCGGAGGTCTGATTCAACCGCAAGCAATTGATGAAGCTGATTCTTTGCCATTAGATTATCCTCCTGTCTAATGTTGTTTTGGTAAGGGTATTACCATTGCATGTGATTGTCAAGAGTTTATCTATTCGAACAGCGACGGCTGTAACTCAGCCGCGTAGATTTCCTCTGCATCAACCGTGCCGTGCTTTATCCTGTTCCGCGCCATTTCAGCGTACTCAGGCTTGAGCTCGATCCCGACGTAATGCCGCCCGTGTTTCAACGCGACGATCGCGGTAGTCCCGGCGCCCATGAACGGATCGAGGACAATGCCGTCTCGAGGACAACCGGCGAGAATGCACGGCTCTATCAGGGCCGGAGGGAACACCGCGAAGTGAGCGCCAGGGAATTTGTGTGTGGGGATAGTCCAGACGGTGCGTTTGTTTCGAGTTTCCGCTATGCCGTTTGTATATTCTACTTCCTTCGCGCGACCGTCGCGATGAATTGTTCCATGACTTCCATTTCCAGTATTCCATCCAGCGGGTTTACGCTTTTTCCCCACATTAGGATGTATTATTGCGTTCTTTCCGTCTTCGAATCGCGATTCATTCCATCCTTTCGCTGGCTCTTTAATAGCCTCAGCATCGTAAAAATATCGCGCCGACTTTGAGAGCAGGAACAGATATTCATGCGATTTCGTTGGTCGATCGGTGACACTCTCGGGCATGGGATTTGGCTTGTGCCAGATGATGTCTGAGCGCAGATACCATCCATCGGATTGTAGAGCGAAGGCGAGGCGCCAAGGCATGCCGCATAAATCTTTCGTTTTCAAACCTTTAGGTACCGCTCCGGTATTCCGTAATGGAATCATGCGTTCCTTGTGTTTACCTATTTCCTTAGAATTGGTTCCACCGATCATGTTTGAACCAGCGTAGCAGTCACCAATATTACACCACAGCGTACCGTCACTCCGGAGGACGCGCTTCACTTCGGCGAAAACCTTGACCATCTTTTCTATGTATTCTTCCGGCGTATCCTCGAGGCCGAGTTGGTCATCGGTCCGGCGAGCTTCGCACTTCGCGCATAGGTGTTTGTAATACTTTTTTCCACCATGCACCGGCCCACCATCCCATGTCCTCTCGCCTTCGTCGCCCCGATACGCACCTTCGAGATGATCGCAATCCGGATCACCTCCGGTCCAGGTCGCCGTCCCGTAGTCTCTGAGACCCCAATACGGCGGCGATGTGACGCAGCAGTGGACGGATTCGTCGGGGAATGTTCGAAGGACAGATAGAGAATCGCCGATGATTATTTGATCGATTTCTTTCACTTCTTCCCGCCTCCGGTGGCAATCTTGATATAAACCTCGCGCACCGGCTGGTCGCCGTACTGGCGTATGATTTCTTGTAACTGTGCGACGAATGTCGAGAGGAGTATCTTGTTTCCCTTGATTTTCATGCTTCTGCCTTGGCTAGTGTTGACACAACAACGGTGTCGGCTAAGGGACGGCGTACTGTGTCAACGGCTACACCTGCTCTCAATGCCGTCATAACGCCAACAGCTTCAAGGTAGTTGTTGACAACGAACAGTTTGCCGGATTCAAAGGGAAATTCTTCCAATGGGTTGTGCATGCAGTTTCTGTTTTCTCGTACCGCAATGACGGGAATTCCTTGTTCCAATGCTGATAGCGTCGGCAGACCAACGCAGCCATCGGGAATGACAAGGCAGGAAATATTGCCAACAGTTAGCAGACCAGGATCTCCATGGATTGGCGGATTGCTCACAATTCCCGGGCTTTTGTGAAGTCCTTTCAAGATGCAATGCAAATAAGTCGACGACACCGCTTCTGCGGCTTTTCTAGGGTCGACAACGCCGACATTCAGATTCATTGTTTCCACAGAGTTCATCATGGGCGAATGCGCAGAAGGAACATCGAAAAGCATCGAGATCGTATGTGTCAACATTGCCTCGACGCCGCCCCATGGATTGATCATGTCCACATCGTTTCGGAAATAGTCCATATGAAAGTGTTTAGGCACCTGGATCAAGGAAGTCAGTGCCACAGCATCATACTTGGATCTATGTTTCTCAAGCACCTCGCAAAGACGTTCCATATACTCAATACGACCAGCGGCTCTTCCTGAGCCGGAATAGAGTGAACGCATCAGAACACCGTCCTCCATCTTGACGACCAGAGGGCAATCCAGGCCAAGCGCGGCACGGGCCGCTGAAGCGGAGTTTATGGCTAACTCATGAAATATCTCGTCTGCACATTCATCAACCACAAGCATCACACGATTCGACCGGACCTTCCGAAGTCCTATCGTACCCATCAGCAACCGAGATATCACACTACCTTCAACGTAAAGAGCGTTCTCCGGCAGTTCGTTGATATCGGCGGCGTTCACCACATTTGGATGTGTTATGAGATTGTCACAATTGGCTGCGAGTAATCTTGCCACAGGACCGGCATCACCAGAATGCCCGCCTAGTTCAGCACCAATACCCGTCGGGACGAGAAGAACAGCGTTGAATTTCTCGTTGTTTTCATATGTCCTTTGCTTGAAACTGAAGATAGATTCCAGCCCATCGATAAAATAATCATCAACATCAGAGAGTACGCCCGTTTCGCAGTGGTACCCACTGTCATCGGTTCTAGTGACGGCCAACCGGACTGGCAGATCCTTTGTTTGTAGTTCACTGAGAATTGAGTCGGCAATGTGGCTTAGCAGATTCTTGTGGCCGTCAACTGGCGGTATGAGAATTCCCTTTTCTGTGAGTATCATGTTAGCTCCTTTCTATGAAGTACGTCTTGCATTCCTTTGAACCAAACCATTCTTTTGTTATTCTCTCTGCAATCTCTGAATCGAATTCCTTGCAGGAGAAAATGTTTATATAGGCTGTTCGCAACAGCTCCAGGGTGTGTATGACGATCGAGCTAGTTAGAATGAACTGAACCGCCGATGTGCCTTTCGTATGCGGCGACATTTGCCGTTCCTCTTCCGGCACTCCCACATCATCCCAGAAGTACCGCTCGCATCTTTGCATCTTGATTGCCTTACATAGCTTCTCAAAATATGCATCCAAGCTTTTCCGGTTGAATGTGGACGTATCACAGCCATGTAAGTCCAGTATCAATTCGTAGCCGTATGGTTTCTTAGGCATTAGAATAGCTCCTTCATTTCACCCACCGGGCATCATGCCAGTTCTGATATTCTGCGTAAGCGTGTGTATATAGGTCAGGCGCCATATATATTTCCATGTCGTCAACCTTCGCACTGACGGGCTTTCCGTCTTCGAAAACCACATCAGTAAATATCCCTTCGAAATGGAATCCGAGATGTTCGTATTTCACTTCGCTTTTCATATCGCTTCCACCGGCACGGCAACAATCTCCTGCACTCGCCGCACAGACAAACCAAACTCGCCCGCAACAGCGCGGTAAGAGCTCATGCATGTGGTCTCCGGTCTTTTTATAGACTCCGAAAACCGCACGCGTATGGTATTGTCTCTCAACGGATTCGGCACCCGCTTCGGCACGTAGAGCGTGACGCCGCCGAACTCGTTGCACAGTCTGTGCATGGCGCTGTGACCGAGGCATTCGAGCAGGCGCTGGGATTCAGTCATGATTCGTCCCTCGTGAAACTGACAAACATTTCTGGAAAGCGGACCTGTACGTTGCCGTCGTCAATTCCGATACTCGCGTGTTCGTCATACATTTCCTGCGTCATCGAGAACGCCCTGATGGAATAATGAAATTCCCGTCCGCAATGTCCGCACTTAATTGGTTTGGTAGTTATCATTGGGAAATACATATTCTCAGACACCAGAAGAGACACCGTGCCCTGGTCGTGACAATGCGGACAGTCCAGCCGCGTGTGCAGCGGGACCGGCTCTTCTGTCTTTTTTTCTCTCCGGCGCCTGACCCATGAAACAATCATGACGGCAGCCCAAATCAGGTATATCAAATACCATAGCTCATCGGGTAGAAAGACACGGACCACGCCCCAGATGGCGAGTCCGAGCACGATACCAATGGCGTAGGGCAGATACTTTTCAACCAGTTCTTTTGTGTTCATCGTTTCCTTCCTCTTCGGGCAACGAGCCGTCGATGAGGAGATTCGGACAGTCTTCCAAACTCTCACTATTCGTCTTCATCCATTGCCGAAGTGCATAGGCTTCTATCTCGGTTTCGGCCTTGATAGACAAAAGGCCTTGCGCACTGATTTTTGCGTTCATCTATTCCTCCAAGAGTTCGGGGTTCTCACATGTGGTGCCGATTATTTCGATATCGTCATTCCATGAGAACAGTAAGTATACGCCCCACCACCATGAACCATCACTATATGAAATCGGAGCAATGAGCTCTGGCATATCTGGATCTCTACATAGATCACCCTCAAATATATCGACGCCGTTCTTGTCCTTGATGCCGGTGTTTTGCTCAAATCTAATGCCATCACTTCGATACGTCGCATGAAGTGAGAATTCCCACTCTGCATAAAATGTCTTCTGCTGCTCGCCGATAT
>SDBV01007759.1_pt1 | contig 14610 bp, 17 predicted proteins | sample 2277081 | NCBI WGS metagenome assembly SDBV01 (sample SAMN10402039, study PRJNA504765) | marine sediment metagenome | isolation source: marine sediment core GS10_PC15, 223 cmbsf | place: Arctic Ocean: Southern Knipovich Ridge | collected 2010
TGAGGCTACCCACACGGGAGGGGGAGGCCCAAAATTTAAACCAGGTGCCAATCGTAAGACCCTAGTACCTCAGTTTCCCCTGACAGAGCCCGCCTAGACTTTAGATTTATCCCAACCTCTAAAGTTGTAATATTCGTACACCATTTCTTGTAATAAAGTGTCATCCCTTCTACCCATCCCAGTTTTCTGAGTATGTTCATGCTTGGTATTTATGGGGTTCAACCAAAAAAGGACACTAGCCACCGCTATTTGTCTTAGCAGTGCCACTGCCCTTTGTTCTTTCCATACGCTCCTAAAGAGCGCTACTATTATTTAGTATTTAGAGTTATACGATAATCCTATAAGGATATAGTCTACGTTACCGTTTTATTTTTGTCAAGTGCACTACGGAGGTTTTTCCAAGCGTTCGGCATAGTTATATGATAAAAAGATAGTTAACGCTACACCTACGCTCGACCATAATTCACCAGGCAAAATTATTCCACAGTGTCAGTCGTATTTGATTACAGGAGCGAGGAAGATATGAATTCGAATCTACATGCAGACAAAAATTTCGACCTATGGATATTGCTGCTTCATGGGCTATTGTTCAATGACAAGCGAGTCCCGTTTCGCGGCGTAGTGCTTGTGGGATAATAGTATATATTATCTAGTGATTGATTGAACTATTCGCATATATACAGTTAGTTACTGCCAATGTAGGTAAATGCTTAAACACAAGGTAAAGAATGAATAATGTTAAAAACCCTCGAGTTATATTATAGCTTGCTATTCTAACTTTGGCTTAGATAGCGATTCAATACTTTAAATCCCTCTTGCACGACTTCAGAGTGTTGTTTACCTATATATTATTTTGCCCTGCGTTGTCTTAGAGTAAGCATGGTCGCTAAGACCAATAGTGCCCCGAGTTATCGCCCACCTGCTCCTGAGGTTAAAGTACCGGTAACTCTAACTCTATATGTGGTATCCTTTATGGAGGCCGGTCACGCAGGCGGGCTCTGCCAGGGGAAACTGACGTGCCAAGAGTTATACGTTACTACCTAGTTTGAAGTCTCCGCCAGCCCCAAAGACTTTATCAAGAAAAAACGCTAGCGTTTTACTGTTAGCGTTTTCATTTTACTGGTGGAGACGTAGGAGGATCACACTCTACGTCCAGAAGTGTTACCTTAGAATCTACCTAAGATCTTGCCTAGTAGTATCTACAATCACGAAGTTACAATTGCTTGTTTTGTTACTTCATTGCCCAAAATGACGGATTGTTACTTAACTAACTTCTCAGCGATGAGAGGCTTTTCTTTGGCTAAAAACGGTTCCCTTTTTAAATTTTATTCTTTCAACCCTTGTTTCCTTTGCTCACGCAACAGGATAGTCGGTAGGATGTTCCAGGAGGTTGGGGGTCTGTCACTTACTTACAATTCCTCAGGCCACTCGCCCAGTGTTACCTCGACAGTGAAGTAGTCACCGCCACGGTGAACCGATAGTGAAATCTGGTCGCCGGGTTCTTTGTCATTCAAATAAGCAACTAAATCCTCAACTGCGGAAACTTCAATCCCATCAACGGCAGTAATTACATCCCCTCCGCGGCCGGGCTGACCCAAGTCATCGCTGCCGCTTTCAATCAAACCAGCCTTTTCAGCAGGACTACCTGCTACTACGGTAACTACATAGATACCAGAGGAAACAGAGAGCTCAAGCAAATCAACTAGGTTAGGGCTGATTGCCACACCACTGATACCCAGCCATGGGTTTTTAACCTCTCCACCTTTGAGCAGTGCTGGCAGTAGGGATTTCACAGTGTTAATTGGTACGACAAAGCCAATACCGGTCGATGAAGCTTCAATTGCGGTATTAATGCCAACTACCTCTCCAGCGGAATTAAGTAGCGGTCCCCCGGAGTTACCGGGATTAATAGCGGCGTCCGTCTGGAGAATTTCCGGGTTAGGACGCTGACCAGCACTACTGAGTGATCTGCCTACGCCACTGATAATCCCGATCGTTATCGAACCATTGAGCCCGAATGGTGAGCCCAAGGCAATCGCCATTTGTCCTGGTTTAATGCTGTCTGAGTCTCCGAGTAATAAAGGTTTGATTCTACCAAGTTTCTCTACGTCAACCTGGAGCAACGCCACATCACTCTCGCGGTCAGTGCCCACGACCTCTGCCTCTAGTCGCCTGTCGTCATGCAATATGACGGTTACCTTAATGGCATCCTCCACCACATGGTTGTTTGTAATGATATGTCCTTGGTCATCGATGATGAAACCGGAACCCTGTCCTCCCTGAGGAGCGGTGAAGCTAAAACTACCATTGGCCTCGATTTCGACAATTATCATTACCACGGCTGGAATAGAATTTTCGTAAAGAGAAATAACGCTGCCTTCATCGAACAGTGCGATAGGTATGCCTTGTTCAGTAATCTTTGTAGTAGGGCTATCGCTATCGACCTTATCAATCTCACCCGTCAGTACACAACTTGAAAGTATACCTACCAATATGAGTACTATCAAAGGGACCGCCAGCCATTTGATTTGGAGATGTTTGTGTTTTCCGAAAACTAATGCCATAATTCCTTCCCCTTCTACCTTTAATGATTAAGGTGGCCTGCCCCCATACACTATACCACTTCCCAAGTTAGTCCCATCGACATAATTACTGGCAATATAGCTTTAGGAGCAGGTGGCTGGTAACCCAACGAGCTATGAGAACATATCTCATTGTACTCCCTCCTCCACTGCTCAATCAATACCTTCGCTTCTGTTAATGTTGTAAATATTTTTCGGTTGGGTAACTCCTTCCTCGGCTTGATTGGGTTAAAAAAGTCCGCTAAAATTCACGCTTGAAGTTTAGGCATGAAAACACCATCTTCGACCAGGTACTATGAAGTGTGAAGCGTTTATCTTATTCGACCAAAGATATTAATGAAATAGCAAGTGCCATTTCGTACAAGTGATTCAGTAATAAAAAGTAATCTATTCAATCGATGGCTACCAATTCCTTGCGTACATCTAACTTGAATAAGCGAGAGCTTGTTTTCTGCATTGGCGGGAAGTAAAATGACACTCACGGCCCCTCCCAAACACCACCCACACCCCATATTTATTCAAATAACTCGATTCAGCTATCTAGAATTGCATTACAAGGTCTCTCAATGCAGATAGATAGCTTGCACAACGTGCTTATCTAAATGATTACCTGTCTCTTTCTGATCGTCTCTTTGGTCTTTTGCAACTCGGCGTCAGGTTTTTCCTGATCAAGTAGATTTATTGCGTCACGCTTACTTTTTTCTGTGACTGACAGATAAACCTCTGTCGTCACTAAGTTATCGTGTCCTAGAAGTTCTTGAATTTGCTTGATGTTGGCTCCCCGTTCTAGTAGGTCAGTAGCAAATTTGTGACGCATTGTGTGAGCATGGAAACCGGTTAAGCCCTGCTTTTTTGGCGAACTGCCTAATCTTGTTTGATATGCTGGCTGGTTTAAGACCAAAGACCTTTTCTTCAGGTTGCTTCACCAATAAATTATTACTTTCTCAATAATGCCTAGTGACTCAAACTCATAATACTCTGAGTTATCAAACAAAAAGAAAGATTGATATTCGGCACCCTCTTGGATATAAATTTGCGTGTCAAACTCTGTACAGTCAATGTATACTAAACCATAATCTGTAGTCTCGAAAGCATTCAAAGTATGCCCAATTTCGTCACCTTTGAAAAATACAGCTACAAATGCAGCTTTAATCCCAGCGGCTTCTGCATTATTATGCACCTCCTCTGCGTAATCAGTACATACATAAGATTCAAAAATATACTGATTTTGATCCGTTTTATCTGAAACGAGGAAGTTCATTAATTGTTGCCATGTTGGATTACTAGCGCTATTATCATTAACAAGGTGTAATGATTGCCCAGTATATATTGGTTCAATGTAAGGCTGTGTATTATGAAAGACAGTGATAAAATCACTAGAAGATTCAGGAGGGGCGACAATTTGGCTGGTAGTACTCCTTGAGTTTGTTGTAAAGTATCCAATAACGACAGCGCATATTATTATAACTGATAAGCTTGCTATTGCTATTACAGATGAAACACCACGATGCTGACTCCGAACTTTGATCTGAATGAGTATGTCTCCATAGAAGCCATCGGTTATTTGTAATGCTCCACTTAGCTTAACTAAACTACCAGTCCTGACTCCTGCTGGGATAGTAACTTCCAGTTGCTTGCTATGTCTGGTTATTACTTTCTTAGTCCCATTCGAAGCTTCATTAGCGTTTATGGTTAGCTTATGATAATCATGTATACTTGTCATTAGTAACTTGACTCTTTACTTATATGTAGCTCAACCAAGTAAGTTCATTCTACATATTGAAACTTGAGTGTATTCATATTAATTAGGTTTGTCAATAGCTTAGTAATCAAGTTGAATACACATATTGACAAACTATTCCGTATTCGGTATAATGTACGCATGGATGTCTATTCGGTTGAAGAAGCAGCAAAGAAGTTAGGCATATCTAGTAGGCGTGTAAGGGTTTTATTAGCAGAAGGTCGTATCAAAGGTAGGAAGTTGGGAGGGACTTGGGTAGTCCTAGACTTGAACTACGTCAGGAAAAGGAAGGTAAAGAGGGTAACAAATGAAACAGAAATCCATGAGACAATTAGCAAAGGAATTAGGGGTAAGTCATTCCTATTTATCACAAGTCAAACATGGTAAGCGACCAGCTAGTGCCAAAGTGGTAAGCAAAATGGTAAGCACTGGTAAGCATAATGTTGGGCAAAAAAGCAGCATCCCACACTGGATTCATGACTCCAAACACATGGTGGGCGATACTGGACTCGAACCAGTGACCTCTGCGATGTCAACGCAGCGCTCTAACCAACTGAGCTAACCGCCCATTTATTATAAATAATTCTACTAAATGCCTCTCCTACCGTCAAGCAAGCTAGTTCAGCCTGTTTCCAATCTTTTTAGACCCTCAGCACAATATCCTAACTCCAGCCACTCACAATCCGGACAGATTTCAGCCACATCCTTCACGGTCAACCTTTCCCTTATTCTCGTCCAAACTTTACCAGCCGTTATTTGGGCCCCCACTTCAAAACCGAGCCTCCGTAGCACTTCTAAATCCTGGTTTTTCACCTTCCGCTCAGAGTCTGCCCTTTTCAAACATTTATTCTCCTTATTGTGCGAGCATGATGCACAGATAACGTCACACTCGGATATAAAAGTTATGGGGAGGGTGGAATTAGAGCTCAACTCTTCAACCACCTTCCCCATCTTAATTATAAATTCCTGACTATACCCTAAGCCCCGGAAACCTAATATGCACAAGAGATGATGAGCACGAATCTCTAGGGGAGACGCCAATTCGCCCATTTGCCTTTATCTACCTCACCATTGTAGGCTTGTTTAGGGGTTACTCCTCGTGCCATGGCTGCCGCAGCAACAGCTTTAACAATATCGCCGACTATGAAGGGAATGGTACCCACCATAAGCAGGGCCAAAAGACTTCTCCCTTCATAAGGCCCAAGACCCAGAACCGAACTGGCTCTCAGCCACCCCTCGTAGGGGAAATGGTTTAGCCAGAATAATCCTGGCCCGTGGATTAGGATAAAGTTGGCGAAGAGCATAAGCCCCATCATACTAAAAAAGCTTCTCGACCGAATATATCTATCGGTGAAGTGACCAAGGAAGAGGGCAGCCAAGATGAAGCCAATAATATATCCCCCACTGGGGCCAGTAAGGACGCCAATGCCACCATTGCTAAATATGGACATTCCAGCTTGAGGAGCAAACCAGGGAACTCCCGCAGCGCCAATTCCGGCATAGATGGCCAGACTAGTGGCTCCCCACCACCTTCCCAAGAGCACACCGGCGAGGAGCACGGCAAAGGTTTGACCGGTTATCGGCACTGGACTCCACGGAAGATAAAATCTAGCCTGAGCCACAAGCCCGGTGACGCCAGCCATACCAATTGCCAGAACTAACTTCTTCGGTACACTAAGTTCATACCTCCAGCGGAAGACATCATACTTAACTCGGTTGGCTCTAATGGCTATCTCCATATTTATTTACCCTCCTTACCGACTTTTGTTTATGTGTTAAGTTTGAAGACATCTCCGGATTCTTGGCTTTATTCGGTATATAATATAACAAATAGTCCGATCAAATGGATATAAATATCGCATTCAGGTAACCAAATATGAACTAAAGTAATACCTGCCTATTCTCTGAGGCTTTATGAATCCGCTATCCCCGCGGCTTTTCACTGCCAATAATGGCAATCTCTATATTCTGGCCACATTTAGGGCAGGTTATATTAAGGGTGATAGGCTGACTCATTACTCGCTCAACAACGGCTGAAACCACCGAGTCTATGTTATCTAAACGCTGGTCTAGCATTTCCAGACGCTGTTTAACATGTTCGATATCTAACGCTGGCTCCTGTTCTACCGCACCGGGCTCGTTTTCTCTTACCAAGGTTGCTCCTCCCGGTCAAGAATAATTAGACTAATTATATGCATTAAGTGAAACTATGTCAAAGATTAAATAAGGAGAGGGGGGTAGCTCTTGAAAAGACTCCGCCTCTTCAAACTTTCATTGGTTAGTGTTGGCTGCCAGGCTCGACCAGGGGTATTTGAGCAGCGCACAAAGGGCAATCTTGCGGACGGTAGGTTAGAGATACTACTCGGTAGCAACTAAAAAGAGGGACTCCAAATTCTACCTTGTTCTCAGAGCGGTCAACTAATACGCCTATACCTATTACTACGCCTCCCTGCCTGGTTACTGCATCCAAAACCTGGCGTATGGAGTTGCCTGTGGTAAGGATATCATCGACGATGAGAACTCGTTCGCCTGAGCTAATGCTGAAGCCTCGCCTAAAAGCCTTCTTTGCCGCGCCTTCCTTTTCGGCAAATATACCGCGTACTCCCAACTGCCTGGCTGTTTCAAAAGCCAGAATAATTCCACCGGTAGTGGGACCGGCTACTACCTGGATCTTCTGCTCCTGGAAGTGGGTAACAATCATACGGCAAACCTGCTCGGTATAGTGAGGGTATTGTAAAATTCGAAACTTCTCCCAATAAATAGGAGAATGTAAGCCAGAAGCAAGTAAGAAGTGCCCCTTAAGCATAGTCCCTGACTTCTGAAAGATTTCCTCCACGTTATCCAATAACCTACTCCTTCCACGCTGCTTCTTCAGTTTTTAATTAGTAGGGCTAGCTAGCTGCTCTTCCAAGGAATAATTAAGAACAAGCCCTGGTGGCCAGATTGATAGCCAGGCTTTGCCAATTATGTCTTCTCGTTTCACTGTCCAGCCGCTGCGGGAATCACTGCTGTTATTGCGATTGTCACCAAGAACAAAATACTCGTCTTGCGGGATTGGGTCTCCATTAAAAGTACGAGTAATTAGTTCTTCAATATACGGCTCATCTAATGGTAAAATATTACCGTCTTTGTGAACATAAACCATCCCTTGCTTTATCTCTATGGACTCGCCAGGTAAACCAATAATGCGCTTAATAAAGTCTGCTTGCCGGTTGTTGGGCGAGTGAAATACAATAACGTCGCCCCTTTCAGGTTCATGAAAAGCATAAACGACTTTATTAATTAATATGCGTTGCCTTTCTTGAAGGTTAGGCTCCATACTGCTACCCACTACAACAAAACTCTGGACCGTGATTTGTAGCAGGAAGAAGATTACTACTACCAGTAGGAGCGTCCCTATAATTTCACGGAGAAATTTCCTCATTCAATAGCACTCTTTCCAGATTTATTTCTCATTATACCCTCTCTTCCTTCATTCTTCCAGTGTGGTTGTGAATACTATTATTGCACTTGTTCGAAGGGAGGTGCTAAAATTGAAGTAACATGGATTATATGGAGCAGGCACTTCCCCTAGCTAAATTAGCTTTAGGGCAAGCTAGTCCTAACCCGGCGGTTGGAGCAATAGTGGTTAAGAATGATGTAATTGTCGGGCAAGGCTATACCCAACCACCAGGTTCTCACCATGCTGAGATTTTAGCCCTGAAGCAGGCTGGAGAGCAAGCCCGGGGGGGCGTCATGTATGTTACCTTGGAGCCATGCTGCCATTATGGTCGGACTCCACCATGTACTCAGGCGATCATCACTGCTGGCATCACTGAGGTTCACCTGGCAACGATTGACCCAAATCCCTTGGTTTCAGACCAAGGCAAGGATGAGCTGGAAAGAGAAGGCATCAAGGTATATGTAGGTGAGCATGAGGAGGAGGCTAAAGAAATTAATGAAGCTTATATTAAATTCATTACTACCGGTATGCCCTTTGTGACGGCAAAATTTGCGGTTAGCCTGGATGGAAAGATTGCCACTAAGAGCAGTGATTCTAAGTGGATTAGCGGTGACGAGGCAAGGAAGTTTGGTCATACCTTACGCTATACCAATGATGCTATTATGGTGGGGGTGAACACTGTCCTGGCTGACGACCCTCACCTCACCAACAGGAGTTGTTGTGGAAGGGGAGGAGTAGCAAAAAAGCAACCACTCCGGGTAATTGTGGATAGTAAAGGGCGCACGCCATTAACCGCCCAAGTATTTAACGAGCCAGGCAAAGCGCTTCTGGCACTGGGCAAGCCTATTACACCAGAGGAGACAAAAGCTTTTGCTCAGGTTGGCACTGAACTATTACAATTACCATCAGAAGAAGGACGGGTAGATTTAGAAGGGTTGCTAAAAGCATTGGGGGAACGGGAAATTACCAGTGTTTTAGTGGAAGGCGGTGGGATTCTTTTTGGCTCACTATTTGACTCTATGCTTGTAGATAAAGTTATTATTTTTATTGCTCCTATTATCATCGGCGGAAAGGAAGCAAGGACAGCTGTTGATGGTAAAGGGGTTGATAAAGTGGCAGACTCAATTAAATTAGAGCGCATCAAAGTGGAAAAACTTGGTGAGGATTTGATGGTTAGTGGATATGTTAAGGCAAAAAGAGGATAAGAGTGTTCACCGGAATTATAGAAGAGATAGGTAGGATTTCTTCGGCGCAACCGAATAATCTTAACATTACGGCAAGCGATGTTCTTCACGGAATGGAGCTTGGTGGAAGTATTGCTGTTAATGGTGTATGCTTGACAATAACCAATTTCACTGCTAATTCGTTTTCGGTTGATATAATACCAGAGACATTAAAGCGGACTAACCTCGGTTTACTTCAGGTTGGGGACAGCGTTAATCTGGAACGACCTCTAACTTTAAATAAGGGATTAGGAGGACACCTGGTGCAGGGTCATGTGGATGATACTGGAAGGGTGGCTTCCGTTACACAGGGCGACGAGGAGATAGTAATTAGATTTGAAGCCCCTTCTAGAGTGATGTATTATATAGTGGAGAAAGGTTTTATTGCTGTTGATGGGGCTAGCCTAACCGTTGTCGACCGTAATACCAGCTCATTTCGGGTTTCTATTGTTGAGTATACCCGAAAGCATACTACTCTGGGCAACATGCGGGTAGGCGAGCTAGTTAATCTGGAGGTAGATATTATTGCCAAATATGTAGAGCGTCTTACCCAGGCTCGCGGTTCAGGCATAACTAATGATTTTTTGCAGGAACATGGTTTTTTGGCAAACTAATGCACTTCGTTTTCAATTAAGGAGAAGTAATTATGGGTTTATCAAGCATCCCTGAAGCTATTGAGGATATAAAGGCAGGCAAGTTTATCATCATAGTCGATGATGAGGATAGAGAGAACGAAGGTGACCTAGCCCTGGCTGCTGAGAAGATTACCCCTGAAGCTATTAATTTTATGACACTTCACGCCAGGGGATTGATTTGCTTGCCTATAACAGGTAAGCGACTGAATGAATTAAAAATTCCTTTGATGGTGCAGGAAAATACTTCAAGGTATTCTACAGCGTTTACTATCTCTGTTGAAGCTAAGCATGGGGTGAGCACAGGTATTTCGGCAGCGGACAGAGCATCAACAATAAAAACAATAATTAACCCTGATACCAAGGCTGATGATTTAATTCGGCCGGGGCATATGTTTCCTCTATGGGCTAGAGAGGGGGGCGTTCTGGTACGTGTGGGGCATACCGAGGCTGTAGTTGATCTAGCCAGACTGGCTGGACTTTATCCGGCGGGGGTTATCTGCGAGATTATGAATGAAGATGGCTCTATGGCACGACTACCTCAACTCGAGGTAATGGCGGAGCAATTTGGGTTTAAAATTGTGAGCATAGCCGACCTCATTGCCTATCGCTGCCGTCACGAAAGAATGATACACCGAGTAGCTGAGGCCAAGTTGCCCACAAGATACGGTGAGTTTGCTGCAATTGCCTATAAAAGTGATATAGACCCTGATGAACAGCTAGCCTTGGTGATGGGGGATGTATCCACTGAAGATCCCGTGTTAGTCCGAATTCACTCTGAATGTCTTACCGGTGATATATTTGGTAGCCTTCGTTGTGATTGTGGTGAGCAGATTGATCTGGCAATGGAGAGTATTGCCAAGGAAGGACGAGGTGTTTTTGTCTACATGAGGCAGGAGGGAAGAGGTATTGGCATCCATAACAAGATTCGTGCTTATGCTCTTCAAGATAACGGAATGGACACAGTAGAAGCTAACATATCCTTAGGCTTTACTCCAGACCTACGAGATTACGGCATAGGTGCTCAAATTCTGGCTGAGCTGGGTTTACACAGGGTTCGGCTACTCACCAACAATCCTAAAAAGGTGATAGGTTTGGAAGGTTATGGTCTAAAGGTAGTGGAGACGGTTCCCATAATCACCACTCCCAATCCGTATAACCTCCGCTATCTGGAAACAAAACAGAAAAAATTAGGTCATCTTTTAGAAATCACGAATACTGACGATAAAGACTGCTGAAAAAGCTCTCAAAGGAGGAGATAAATGAGCAAGCGTTTTGAAGGCATACTATTAGGAAAAGGCCTGAAGTTTGGGCTGGTTGTCTCCCGTTTTAACGAATTTTTTACCAAAAAATTACTTGAGGGAGCGCAGGATGCTCTGCTTCGTCACGGTGTTAACGAGGATGATATAGAGATTGCCTGGGTACCGGGCTCGTTTGAAATTCCGCTAATCGCCAAGAAATTAGCCCAAACTAACAGGTACGATGCTGTTATCTGCCTTGGTGCTGTAATTCGTGGTGGAACGCCCCACTTTGAGTATATCGCCTCTGAAGTTACCAAGGGTATTGCTAAGGTAGGTTTAGATACCGGACTACCTATTATTTATGGAATAATCACCGCTGATACTATAGAGCAAGCTATTGAGCGGGCAGGAACTAAAGCGGGAAATAAAGGTTTTCAAGCTGCAGAGGACGCCATTGAAGTAGCTAATTTGGTTAAAAGCATAGGCGAATTATTAGAAGCGAATTCTTAAAGCATCTAATAAGGTTACCATTCCAGGATTTCGTGGGGTTAAGCATAAACATAGTAGATTCATCTTCCAGGCTTTGGTTCTAAGATTAATTAAGCTCGCAGCTTACTAAGTAGCTCAATTAAATCGCTTCTTTCTCTTCCTTTACAGGACACTCAATCAGCACTTTGAGTATCATTTTTCTACTCCCTATTATCTTAGTCAATAAACTTATAGACTTTATCCCCTCCTCTTACCCGCTCGCTAACCTTAATCCCGACATCATCCCCCGCTTTAGCTTGTTCAACATTTGCATTGTTAATCTGCATTGAGTCAACAGTGAATTCAATATCAGTAGTATGACCTTTAATATGGATTTTGTCACCCACTTTTAAAGTCGCTGTTAGTGCAATGCCAGCTACCACAGGTCTAGCAAAAAAGTCGTTCACCTCTCCGATTACCTCTTCAGGCATTTGGACACCTCCTTATATATTTGATAACGAGGGCAGGTTACTTTATTGCCTTTATATAATTATATGTCATCCAGTTTAAGTAAATCAATATCATGGGTAACCATTCTCCAGAAATATCATCAAGCGGAGTTCTATTATAGACCACTATGCTCGATTAGCAGTATAATAATCTATATTACCTGGAAATTAAGAAGGGGAGTATTATGGAGATTAAGAAGGTGGGAGTAGTCGGTTGTGGAGTAATGGGTGCTGGCATTGCTCAGGTCTGCGCTCAGTCGGGCTACCAGGTAGTAGTCTCAGAAATAAATGATGAGCTCTTAAATAAGGGGTTGGCATCGATTAACTCTGTACTGACTAAGAGCGTGGACAAGGGGAAAATATCCCAGGAAGATAAGGAATCTATTCTGGCTCGCATTAAAGGCACCACCAATACCCAGGACTTCCATGATCGTGACCTAATAATAGAAGCCGTTGTAGAGAATATGGATTTAAAAAAGAAGATATTTGCTGAGGTAGATAAAATCTGCCCCAGGCACACCATCCTGGCTACAAACACCTCTTGCCTGTCTATTATTGATATGGCTATGATTACCAGTAGACCAGATAAAGTGCTGGGGCTGCACTTCTTTAACCCGGTATCAGTTATGACCATAGTGGAAATTGTGAAGACTATCGCTACTAGCGATGAGACTCTTGAAACAGGCAAGACCTTTGGTAAGTCACTGGGCAAGAACATCATCATCGCCCAGGATACCCCAGGCTTTATTGTAAATCGTTTGTGGATACCTTTTGTACTTGATGCTGCCCGAATGCTGGAAGCCGGTATTACTACTAAAGAAGATATTGACACCGGCATACATCTGGGTTTGAATCATCCTTTGGGACCACTAGCTCTAGCCGACCTTGTCGGTCTTGATACTATTATTTTTATTGCCAACGCTATTTATGAAAAATTAAAAGACCCTCGTTATACCGTACCCCCTCTCTTGAAGAAAATGTTTACTGCCGGACAGCTTGGGCGTAAGACAGGGAAAGGGTTCTATGATTATGAGTAAAATCCTTATTTCTCTTGACAAGTAACAGCTAAAAGTAGTAAATTAAATAGTAATTAGCAGTCTAAGACTTAGACTGCTAATTACAGGGTTTCCCGGAAAATGAAGATTTTTCCAGGCATAGTGGAGGACACAGGTGTTATCTACTAGAACAGCGGTAATATTCAGGTCTATAGTGGAACAATACATTGCTACGGCAGTGCCAGTACCATCACGAGGCATCCTGAACGAGTATGAGCTGGGGATAAGCACCGCTACCATCCGCAATGAGATGGCATATCTGGAGCAAGAGGGCTATATTACACGCCCTTACTCTTCAGCCGGAAGCATACCATCAGATAAAGGCTACCGCTATTATGTAGAATCTCTACATGAAGTTATGCTCCCACTGGCCGAACAGCGCCTGATAAGTCATCTTTTCCACCAGGTAGAGAGGGAGTTAGAGAAATGGCTGCACCTGGCAGCAACAATCATGGCTAAGTTAACTCAAAATGTGTCTATAGTCAGTGTTCCCAAGCCTATAGACTGCAAATTCAAGCATTTGGAGTTAGTTGCTTTGCAAGACTCATTAGTGCTAGTAGTTCTTGTTCTCCATGGAGCCAGGATAAAGCAGCAACTAATAACTTTTGACCAGGTTATGTATCAACCAGGGCTAATGACTATCGCCAACAAACTAAATGCAGCTTACGCCGGGCTAACCAGCCCACAAATTTTAGCTAAAGGCACGGGACTTCCTCCTATTGAACAGAAGCTGACCGATTGCCTATTAAAAATAATGGAAGCTGAAGACGAACAGGAGTATGAAGAGACTTACCTGGATGGTTTTCACTTTATGCTTAACCAGCCCGAATTTGCCCATAGCCACCAAATGCGAGCCTTGATGGAATTAGTTGAGAACAGAAATCTCTTGAGTATTATCGTCCCTCAGGGACTGACTAAATACGGGGTGCAGGTAATTATTGGTAAGGAGAATGAGGCAGAGGCTATTCATAACTACAGCGTGGTCATCAGTCGCTATGGCCCTGCCAGTGAAGCCACTGGCACAATAGGTATGATCGGACCTACTCGAATGTCCTATGCACGGGCTATACCCACCGTAGACTATCTATCCTCTGTGCTAAGTGGACTGGTGGGCGAGTTATATGAAAGAGAAACAGTTCCAGGTCAACCCAGCACGGGGGCTAATTGACAAGGAGAGGGACTGTTAAAATAATATCAAGGGGGTGAGTAGGTAATAATGACACAAGAAGAGCCCAAAGAGGATATAACCAACGAAGTAACACCAGAGGTCGCTGAGGTAGAGGATATACAGACATTAAAGGAGTCCCTGGATGAGGGAAAGGCAGAAGATTATTTAGCTAACTGGCAGAGAACTCAGGCTGACTTTATTAACTACAAGCGGCGCAGTGAGCAGGAAAAGGAGGATATTAGCAAGTTTGTTAATACCGCCCTCATGCTTAGCCTTCTGCCAATTCTGGATGATTTGGAGCGAGCTTTCACTTCTATTCCAAATCGTATAGCCAAACTTAGCTGGGTAGATGGCATCAGGCTTATCGAACGCAAGGTGCAGGCAACCTTGGCGGCACAAGGACTATCCCAGATTAAGGCAACAGGTGAACCTTTCGACCCCAACTTCCATGAGGCAGCAATGCATGGTAAAGACAAATAGGGGATAGTAATTGAGAAGCTGCAAAAGGGTTAACAGTACCCAGTGCAAGTTCTTCGACCAGCTAGAGTC
>SDBV01007760.1_pt1 | contig 14605 bp, 12 predicted proteins | sample 2277081 | NCBI WGS metagenome assembly SDBV01 (sample SAMN10402039, study PRJNA504765) | marine sediment metagenome | isolation source: marine sediment core GS10_PC15, 223 cmbsf | place: Arctic Ocean: Southern Knipovich Ridge | collected 2010
ATGCCTTTTGAGCTTAATTGCTGAGCTCTCGAATTTGCAGTGCGGGCATCTATACCTACAATATTTTGAATGTGCAGCATACTCAGATTGCTTCAACTTATTGTGGCTTATCTCATACGAATGATACGCGTGAGTGGTTTGGATGCTACTCATGTTCGTTTCTGTTTCCTAGATTCCTCCAAGCAAATTCACTCTGATAGTGATTTAAGTCCTTCTTATGATATTGGATGCTTTGTCGCGTAGATTAGCTGTTATCAGGCCAGAGAACGAGAAAGTGGGACTGATCGGATAGATAAAAGAGTTCTTTGGGGAGGAGCTTTTAGTTCCTTTAGCGCGACGCCAAGATAGTTCAACTGTTTGTTCTACGGAAGATAATTCTACCTCGAGAACAGTCAATTCTACCTCGAGAACAGTCAATTCTGCACGGAGAACACGGAGGTCATTTGTTAAGGAAGGATTTAGGAGAAAGGGAATCTCAATACCAAAGTACACGGGCAGTCCGTTCGGGAGCAACAATGGCGACAACGCTAGAAGTTATTCATTAGTCACGCCAGCTTGGGAATTTCTAGAAGCCATTTCACAACTCGGCTCCACTCATGTCAACGATAAGGGAAATATTCTGATTATACTCTTTCTGCTTTGACTTAGCGGATTAACCAGTAGGATATTGACAAATTGATATTAATGATTTGTCACTAACCGTATCAGCTGATCGATCTAGTAATACAACTCTGAAATAGAGGATTCCATATTAGAAATAGAGAACTGAGTTGTTCTTCGTATAGAGCTATTACGGTGAAATATCCCTATTGATATTTATCTTCAGGCAAAAGCCGATTGCATATCATGACATTCAGGAATGGAATCAGTCACAATATCACCATAGATTTCTCGATATCGTTGGAAACCCATCCAAACTGGAGTGTGTTTATATTTGGAAACTATTACTGAGCCCAATCAGATGGCAGTCTACCGGGAAGAAAGGCCTTGGGGCAGGTTTGAAAGATTCACAGAAAACGAACGGTCCACGGTGAAGATTCTCCATCTAAATCCAAACTCCAAGTTGAGTCTTCAGTACCATAATACTCGTGAGGAGTTCTGGAAAGTAATCGAAGGAACTGCCACTTTCACGATTGGATCAACTACAGTTGAGGGAAAGGTCGGGGACGAATTCCATGTCCCTCTGAAGGCTCAACACCGAATTGAGACCAAGGCATCGACTGTCAAAGTGTTGGAGATAGCAATCGGAGAATTTCTAGAGGATGATGTAGTGCGGATCGAAGACATCTACAACCGCGTTTGAGCCTTCTGTATCGTTTGCCCCGGTCAGGATTGTATTCGACCGGTTTTTATCCCCTGCTCAAGCTCACCGGGAAATCTAGTACTCTCAAAGGATCCGCCTCCACGGAGAGAAGACAACTCAGAGGTCCCACGAACAATCTCCCATGTACCCCTGGAGACCACTTCGCCCAGTGCACCAGCTCCGCCGACCAATGTGTAACGCTCTACTAGCGTCCCTGATCTGCCATCTACCGTACAGTTGCATGTTAGGTATCCAATGCCCTCAAAGACTCCATTCGGCTCTATGGTGAAGAAGAATTCAGCCACAAATGCTCCGCTTATTATCCCTGTGAAATCTCCAATGAAGGAAGCGATTGTAGTAGTCTGTCCATCCACTTCTTGAAGAGTTTCGGTGGAGACGAGCTCTATCGTCACTTCGGACAAGGTTGACTCTGTGACCCGTTCCGGGAGAGGTTCAGTAGAAATGGAGGGAGTTGGAATAGCGAAAATTGTATTTCCAAGTCCTACTCCAAGGAGAAGAACTGCGAGGATGGCAACGACCGCCAGAGAATTCCTCATCGACTCCCATGAAACTTTGCTACTGATATGAACTTATCTTACGTACTGTCAATCTCACCACGATACTCTTCGTTGATGTCAGTGCAATTAGTTAGGTGAACCTGCATAGTGCTCTTATCCGGAAATCTCTGTCCACAGCGTGGACAGAATGAGATTCTTGCAATGTCTGACATCTAATATCGGACACTGCAGCTAAGACATACTCTAGAAGATGTAACTTTCTTCAAGAGGAATTCGACTCTTGGAAATGGGGCGAAAGGGCAGGAGTCGTCTCGATTATAGATAGATCGGAATAGGTTGATGTAAGCTATGGGGACTTTTCCAAAGACCTCCTCGATTTCCGAGTAAATTCCCTTTATGGCTTCGTTAGCATCGGCCTCAGGCAGTATCATCGCACTCATGCGGTTCAATAAGAATTAGCAGGAATATATGAGTTCTTGACGGATTGTTTTAAGACAAGCTCCGCATAAATTCGACTGGATGACGAATAGATACCTCGTAAGGTTGTCAAACAAGAATCACATTATTACATCTAAGATAGACTCTGTAATAGCAGTGATTGAAGATACCCTAATTCAGGATAATGTCAAGACAGGTAATTTCAGGATAACCAACCATGCAATAGAGTTCGACGTCTTTATGGACGAGGTTCCTTGATATAATAAGGAAAAAGCTCGAGTCAAGTTGGGAAATTCTCTCAGTAAGGAGGATTAAAGAAAGAGGTGCAAGAGGCCTCGGCGCAGCAATCGAAGAGACACGCAACCTGTTCTTGGAGGAGAGATTCTGGGAATGCCATGAAGTCTTAGAAAGCGTATGGCTAAAGTCATCAGGAGAGGAAAAGCGGACATTGCAGACATTGATTCTTGTTTGCGCCGCTTTGGTACATTTCCAAAGAAATCAGCTTGAGATTTGCCTATCGATGCTTCAGAAATATCGAAGTCGCCTAGAATTAGATAATCGGTATCAATTTGTAATTGACTTCAAGTCATTAAGGGAAGAAGTAGATAACATTCTTCGAACTCGCAATTTTGTTCCCTTTTGTTTGTAGGGTCATACCGCGCGTAAGTATTATAATGACCAGACCTACCCGTTTTTCTGTCTCAGGTATCGGTTCATGTTTCTAGAAGATTCACCCAACGACAAAAGTGCGGTGAGCTGAAATAGTTCTACCCTACATAATACTGTTCAGTCTACTTGGAGCGTTAGCCGCTCTTGTCGGGGGGGTAATACTTCTCTGGCAGGAGGAATGGGCCAAAAGAATCTCGCTAAGTCTTGTGAGCTTTGCGGCTGGAGCTCTGATAGGTGTAGCCTTTCTTGACTTATTGCCTGGGGCAGTCGAACTTGGAGTCGGTACCCCTTTCGTATTTGTGATCGGAGGGTTTCTACTCTTCTTCATCCTGGAAAAACTACTTGTATGGCACCACCACCATGTTGGAAAACATGGCCGAGGGGAATTCGATGAACATGAAAACGCTGCCCTAATCCTGCTAGGAGATACTGTCCACAACGTAGCTGACGGAATAATTATTGCAGGAAGTTTCCTTAACAATATTTCCGTTGGCATTGCGACTTCGGTCGCGGTCTTAATCCACGAAATACCGCAGGAGATTGGTGATTTCGGGGTTCTCCTTCACTCTGGTATGGGCAGAAGGAAGATCCTGGTGTTGAATTTAGCATCTGCATTGAGCACGGTGATAGCAGCTGTTTTTTCATATTTCTATTTGATAAACTTGGAGAACGTAGGCACTGTTCTATTGCCAGCTGCGGCCGGGATCTTCATCTACATAGCAGCTGCAGATCTAATCCCACAAACTCACAAAGAGGAGAAATGGTATAGGGCGGTGATCCAAATAGGCCTCTTGATACTGGGAATCTCGCTTGTCTGGGCGATTGGGGAAGTCTTTCCTGAGTAAATGGCGAGGGTCGAGTAACTTATGTAATTGAGAAAGAACGCCTCGTCAGACACATGCTCAACTCACAATTGCATCCCGGAAGGCACGCACGGGAAGAACTGATAATTCTTAAGGACCATCAATCATTAAGGATCTGAAGATCATGACGAATGTGACGCCACTCAATTATAACCTTGAATTTGACGTCGATTTGAACAACTCTGAATTCAATGGGCGGGAAGTGATTGGTCTCACAGTTGAGAATGAAACACGGACCATAGTACTGAATTCAGCAGATCTGAAAATCCTAGAATGCTCCTTGAAATTCGGTAAAGAGGTGATTCGTCTGTCCTCCTCAATCTACAACGAGAAGCAGGAACTGAAGCTTAGGTCACCAAAACCGATTAGAGGTAAGGCTGAATTAATGATTCGTTTTAGCGGTCTCCTGACCGACGACCTGGCAGGTCTCTATCGGAGCAGCTATCGGGGAAGAGATGGAAAAGAGAGGTACTTGGCCACGACACAATTCGAGGCAACAGACGCGAGACGCGCCTTCCCGTGTTTTGATAGACCGGATATGAAGGCAACTTTTGAGATCTCAATCATCCTCGACAGAGGACTAAGAGCGATCTCCAATACTCATATGAAAGGAGAGAGGGTATTGGACAAGAAAAAGAAGAGAGTGACTTTTGCACGAACTCCAAAGATGTCCACATACCTCTTGTATATCGGAGTTGGACCGTTTGAATACTTGCGTGATACGTCTCAGGGAGTGGAGATAAGGATCGCAACAGTCCCCGGGAAGAAGAATCAAGGAAAGTTAGCGCTGCAGTACACAAAAGACTTGCTGGATTACTATCAGAGGTACTTTAAGATCAAATATCCGTTGAAGAAGCTTGATCTTCTTGCAATTCCTGACTTTGCATCCGGGGCCATGGAGAACTGGGGTGCGATCACCTTCAGAGAGATTTACCTGTTATACAACAAGAAAACCTCCTCGACTCTGACAAAACAGATCCTTGCCGAGATAATTGCACACGAGCTGGCTCACCAGTGGTTTGGAAACCTTGTGACGATGCGATGGTGGAATGATCTCTGGTTGAATGAAAGCTTTGCGACTTTTATGGCAAACAAGGCTGTCGACGACCTCTATCCGGGGTGGGATTTGCAGCAACAGTTTCTAAACTCCGACACAGCAAGTGCTTTCAGGCTGGATGCCTTAAAGACCTCACATTCAATAGACGTTAAGGTAAATTCGCCGTCTGAGATAGCCGAGATCTTTGATGAAATAAGCTATGCAAAGGGAGGAAGTATACTGAGGATGGTCGAGGGATTTGTTGGGAATAAGGCCTTCCGTGATGGCCTGCGATCCTACCTCACCTCTAACAAGTATGGAAATGCTGAGACAGCCGATTTGTGGTCTGCAATACAAAATGTTTCGAAAAAGCCTGTGATTGACCTAATGCGAACATGGATTAAGCAGATTGGTTATCCAATAGTTAAGACATCGGTCAAGGATTCTAAGATCCTATTCAATCAGACTAGATTCATGTTTGAACAATCCGAGGAAGACAAGACAAAATGGCACATTCCTCTCTCGGTTAGAAACCGAGACAGAACTGAATCCTATTTACTGACGGATAGGGAAATGATAGTTGAGACTCCGTCTGGTCAGGTAGGAAAAGTGAATTATGGTCAAAGTGGTTTCTATCGAGTCGAATATGACGACACTACTCTGGGAGAGTTTGAAGATCAAATCAGAACAAAAGCCCTTCCTAGTGTGGACAGATGGGGGATTCAAAATGATATCTTTGCTCGCTGCGTTGCAGGAAGGCTATCAATAGATCGATATTTAGAAATACTCAGTTGGTATTGGGATGACCACGATTACATCGTCAGTAAGGACATACAGGATAACCTGTACTCTCTCTACCTACTCACATCAAAAGAGAGGTTTTGGCACAAGATCAAGGAGTATAATATCTCATACCTGAAGAATGTCTTTGAAAGCATCGGTTGGAATCCTCGGAAAGGGGAACAACATACTCTCAGCTTATTGAGAGGAACTACGATCTTGCATCTAGGAAGAGCTGGGGACAATCAAACTCTTCGTGTTGCTTCTGATAAATTCAAAGACTATCTCGAAGATCCTGATTCCCTCAATCCAGATCTCAGATCACCAGTGTACAGTCTCACGGCATGGCAGGGGAGCACTGAGACAGAGAGAATTTTAAGAAAGCTTTTCCTAGAAACTGAAGAAGTCGAGGAGAAGAGAAGATTCCTCGGCGCTCTATCGGGCTTCAAAGATGAGAGAATCTTGCGGTCGTCGTTAGACTATTCACTTAGTACCGATGTAAGAAGGCAGGACTCAATAATCTCTCTAATGATCGTTGCAGCAAACCCATTTGGCCGAGATTTGGTTTGGCCGTGGATTAGGGAAAATTGGGGAGAACTCTCAAAGAGATACAAGCTAACCAAGACCATCCTTGGTAGAGTTGTAGATACATTGAGTGTCATAGGAGACAAAGAGAAGGAAGGGGAAATTAGGGATTATTTCAGGAAAAACGCATCTGAAGGAATAGCGATGTCTTTAGAACAGGCGATGGAGAGACTGCGAATAAACTCGAACTTCCTAGAAAACATAAGGAAAGCCTTCTGAGAGTCGTATTACTGTTTGGAGTCTCTAATATGAACGGTCCGTTCTCTCGGGTCAAAAATATCCCGAAGCAAGTCTCCTAAAATTGCAAAACTGACTGCGGTAAGTGCTAAGGTAAGGCCTGGAAAGATAATTAGCCACGGGGCAACCTCGAAGAAGATTCGTCCTTCTTGAATCATTCCACCCCATGAAGGCAGTGGGGGAGGAACTCCCAGTCCAAGAAAACTAAGAGCGGACTCGGCTACGAGGGCTACGCTAACGTAACCAAAAGAGTAAGACACTATTGGACCGAGAGAATGTGGCAGAACATGCCTAAATATTACCTGCCAGGATGGAGCTCCAATACCCCTGGCAGCTACGACGAAGTTTTCCTCCTTGAGGGATAAGGTTCTGGCTCGAGAAAGCCGCACTATTTGGGGGATGAGGGCGACGGCAATTGCAATTGTTATGGTGGAGACGGAGGGCCTCAAAGTCGCAACGAGAATGACTGCCAAAACCAGGGACGGAAAGCCAAGCAACGTGTCCATCAGTCTCTGTGAGACGAGATCAAGGATGCCCCCCCGATAGGCGGTAACGGTTCCGACGACAGCTCCTATGGAGGTGCCTATTGTTACCGAAACAATCGATATGAACAGAGATGATCTTGCACCGTAAACTACCCGGCTAAAAACATCCCTGCCAAAATTATCGCTCCCGAAGATGAACTCCTCGCCGGGAGGTGCGAGGCGGTTCGTTACATCCTGCAAGACTGGATCCCGTGAGGTCACTACATCGGCTAGTATCGCCCCGGAGGTTATGATCACGATTATCGAGACAAATATAACAACTGCTGATCTCCGTAATGAGAGAGACGGAAATATCATGGATTTGTTAATGTGATTCACTTAAGTTCCTTCCTCCCCGAGGGATATGCAAACCCACTGTGTAACTGGACCGGGAGAGGTGAATTCTAGGATCAAGTATTCCATACATTACGTCGATGATGAGATTCAGCGTAAGAATCAAGAACACTAAGATCGTGACTAGGGTTTGGATCACGGGAAAATCTCGCACCAAGGCGGCTTGTATGAGTCCTCGCCCCAGCCCCGGCAAGCCGAAAATAGATTCTAGAATGAGTGTACCGCTTAGCAGAGTCCCGAATTGTAATCCAAGAATGGTGATCGTCGGAACCAGAGCATTGCGCAAAGCATGACTCAACACGACATGTTGCTCAGGCAAACCCTTTGCGCGTGCCAGGAGAATGTAATCTTCATTCATAACTTCCAATATGTGAACGCGCGTTACCCGCGTAATATGGGAGCTGCTCTCCCATGCTAATAAAATGACAGGCAGGAAGACGATCTGGACGTGGTTCCAAGAGTCCTCCCAGGGGTTGGTATACACAATGGGTGGAGACCACCTGAATATCATTACCAAACCGAGGAGAAATAGGAGGGCAAGGAGAAAATTCGGGATTGCTTGCCCTGGAATTGTGACCAATCGAACTAAGTAGTCCGGCCAACGATTCCATCGCAGAGCGGATATTGCTGCAAGAGGTACCGCAATAACCACAGACAGTACCGACGCATAGGAGGCAAGAAGCAAAGTCACAGGAAATTGGCGAGCTACCATGTCCGATATCTGCTGACCATTAGCAAGAGATTTCCCTCCAAATCCCCCAGTCAGCATACTGTACGCCCATCTTAGGTACTGAAGAGCGAAAGGGTCATTCAGACCTAGTTCGTTTCTGAGCGCCTCACGAACTTCAGCACTATGGACCGCCTCACCCCCTCCGCTCAATATCCAACCGACGATATCTCCAGGTAATGTCCGCATGATGATGAAAATGATGACGGAAGCAATGAAAGTTGTAATTACCAATGAGAGAAGGCGATTGATAATGTATCGACGAGTCAGTCGAGCTAATTAGTTCACCTCTGGTTTTTCTGATGAGTGTCCGAGTTACTTGTCGAGCCACACTGTTGCGAAGTCGGTATGCGTGTGCCCATCTTCTGGAGGAAATACGACGCCCATGACATAACTCCGATATGGCACGACGTATGTTGCTTCAGCTATTGGGATGATGTAGGTTTGCTCAACAAATAGATACCTCTGCAAATCTTGCCAGATTTCAATACGCTGATTAGTTGTGCTAGCATCTCTAAGATCGGCATAGAATCTATCAAGCCGAACGTCTTCATGCTTGCTATAGGCATCCGGGCTTCTACTATATCGTCCATATACACCTTCGGTGCCCTCCGGAATAGGCAATACTGACAAAGAACCCTGTTGGCTATCAAAGTCCAGACTTGTACGAGCTCTATTCCACTCTCCCTCGTCCACTATCTGGAGGATCAAGTCCACCCCGAGTCCGGCGAGCTGATCCTTTAGGAATTGACAGCTTGCCAGATGCCTCGCTCGGCATAGGTGTCCAATAGAAAATCCAGATTCGAAACCCGCCTCCCGCATAAGTATCAGGGCTTCACCTCTCTTCTCCTCGAGAGGAGCTAGGTCGAACTTAGGCCAGATCACGAACCTCTTGTCTTTGAGAGGATTATTGGGGCTGATATCGGGAGATGTCCAGCCAAAACCGCCAAGCACAGCTGGGATCGCAGCGTCCTTGTCTATCCAGAGGGCCATGGCTCGCCTAACTTTCACATCCTGCCATGGACCATCTTTCAACACATTGAATGCAAGTCGGATTGTGCCTCCCTCGATTTGTCCGACAAAAAAATCATCGCCTAGATCGCGATTATATCCCACCAGCCGTTCCTCTGACAAGTAATGTCCAAAACCCCGAGCACCTCCGTCTAAACGTCCAGTTCTGAAAGCAATATCCATGGCCAGCGGATCGGGCATAATAACATAGTCGATTCCGTCTAGGTAGGGGAGTTGTATGCCTTCAGCATCCCTTTCAAAATACTGATCGAAGCGGGTCACCTGAATAATGCTCCCCGGTTCATAATTGGAAAATCTAAAAGGCCCTAGACCTACGAGCCCAACATCGAGGGGGCTGATGCTTATCTCACCATTTGCAATCCGATCTTCCATGAGATGACGCGGATGCGCTATCTTCAACCTCGGATTGGCCAGTACGTCAGGAAAGAATCGATTGGGACCATCGAGCCTAATTCGTACTTGATCGGGCAGGATTACCTCAACACTTTCAACCCCAAGATCACCCTCAAAGTAAGCGGGCGCTCTCCTTCTATCCCCACTGATGGCGCCCCATACTGCCATCTCGAGCCAAAACTTCACATCTTCGGGTGTGAATTTGACACCATCATGCCATTGAATATCTGTGCGTAAAATGAACGTCCATTCTGTAAATGCCTGATTTGCGAACCAAGATTTGGCTAGGTAGGGACAGATTATGTAAATGTTCTCGCGGCAACGCATTACCAAATTGCCAGGGCCAAAAAGAGCACCGGCTACATGATGAAGGGCTATACTACTCGTCCGCATCGTATCAAACCCGGCTGGCGGATCTCCACGATTGGCCAAGGTAAGAATTCCTCCAGCCTTTCCTTCTCGCCCAGGGTCAAGGAGTGGGTTTTCTATTTCTATTACTTGATCTTTGGCTGCATCGGGACGAGGACCCAAGATTTGATCTGGCAGCACTTGTTGAGGTCTAGGATATACGATAATGATTGACCCGATCGCCAGGAAGGCGATGATCCCAACTACCAGTACCGACCTAATACCCCTGGGTGATATCGTTATCAGAGCAAATACGTCGAACTCCAGATAAGAATCTTGTCCAAAGACTCCCCATCGATTCGATGGCAAGGGACGCTCTTGCTATGACTCATCCGCCCCAGATCCGTGATCGTCTGGAAAATTCGCAATTGAGCCACTTCGCCTGATGGGAGAGACAGATTAGAGGATTGGGACGAAAAATGAATGGCGAGCGCACGATAAAAGGCCGGAATGTCCCATAGAATCTTACTTCACCGTAACAGACTTTGCTAGGTTCCTCGGATGATCTGGGTCGTTATGCCTCTCGAGCGCAGTGTAGTACGCCAAGAGCTGCAACGGGAGCACTTCCAAGATAGGCTGCAGCAATGGATCGGTCTCCGGTACGGGGATCCAGTAGTCATACAACTCATTGTTAATTGATGAAATGCCAACCACGGTAGCTCCTCTGGCTCTCATCTCTGATGCATTGCTCAGAGTATCATTGAACGTTTCGTCGTGAGGGTTGATCACAACCGCCGGTGTACCCTTATCAATAAGGGCGAGAGTCCCATGTTTCAATTCCCCCGCGGCCATCCCCTCCGCGTGGATGTATGAGAGCTCCTTGAGCTTCAGAGCTCCCTCCAGAGCAATTGGATAATGAGGGCCCCTGCCGATGAAGTACACATCATTGGACAGTTTCAACACGCCAGCTATACTCCTAATTTTCTCCTCCTGCATGAATATCTGCTCGATAGCACTACTGACGTCTCTTAGTGCATTCCTCTTGGAGTGCAGCCCTGCAATTCTAAAAATAACCTCATAAACTAGCACAAGCTGGGATGTGAAGCTCTTCGTAGCTGCAACACCTACCTCTGGTCCGCAGTTGAGGTAGAGATTGACAGAGCTCTTCCTTGAAAGTGTCGAGCCGACGGAATTCACAATTGATAGAACCTTCGCTCCTCTCCCCCGGGCATCACTCACCGCCTTAAGGAGGTCGGCGGTCTCACCGCTTTGGGAGATGGCGATCACAACTGTATCCCGATCCATGAGATCGATATATTCGTCTGATTCGCTAGAGACAAACGCCTGAGCTGGTATCTTACAGAGTTTGGTAAGGAGATGCTTAAGCAGCAAGCCGATGTTGAAGCTCGAACCACAAGAAGTAATGTACAAGTTCTTTGCATTCTTGATATTAGAAACAAAGGAATTCAAACTTTTTTCATCTTGCACGAGCGCAGTTCTTAGACTTCTGGTTTGTTCATGAATTTCCTTTAATGTATAATGAGCGAACTCTTGCTTCGATACATCGGCAGCTTCCCATGCGACATGGGTGATCTCTCGTTCAATCCTAGTTCCGTCAAGTTTCATCAACTCGACAGATTGACTTGTGACAGTTACCATTTCCAATTCCTCGAGAAATATTACTCGGTCTGTATGGTCAATGAAGGCAAGAATATCACTGGCTATGAAATTCTCTCCGTTCCCGACCCCAACTATGAGAGGTGCATCTTTCCGTGCTCCCAGCATGAGATCAGGCCTATCATGGAATACAACCACGAGTGCATAGCTACCGATGAGTTCTCGAAGTGCCTCTTGCAACGCTTTTACGGGGTCGGCAAGCCTCTGGTAACTTCTCTCCAGAAGATGGGCAATTACCTCACTATCCGTCTGACTGCGGAAATGATGCCCCTCAGCCTTGAGGGTCGCAACAAGCTCCTGAAAGTTCTCTATGATGCCATTATGCACCACCGCAACTTCGCTGTTACAGGAAGTATGGGGATGCGCGTTATCTTGGCTTACCTCACCGTGTGTGGCCCACCTGGTATGCGCGATTCCTAGATTGCCTTCGGTCATCCTGTTGCTAATCTTCTCGGCAATCCAATCTACCCTCCCGGAATCTTTCAGGACAGCGATCGAACCATTGTTGACAATTGCAATTCCTGCTGAATCGTATCCTCTATATTCCATCCGTTTCAGAGATCCAATGAGAACAGGAGTGACCTGCTTTGAACCGGCGTAACCCGCTATACCACACATTTGACTTAATTCCCCTCTATCCTGAATCCGATCTCGCGATTCAGGTTATTAGATGATAAAAAGACCGCAAAAGCAACATTTGCGACCACTGAATACTAGTTCGATAATGGATTTCACTCGGACATAGAATTCCCTGAAGAAAAGAACATGACTATTACCGAAAAATCGGTCAGGTGCTTGACCATTATCAATAAATATGTAATGGTCCGAAATGTGAATGTGAGCGAGAGGAGATACCTGCTTAATGAATTGGCTGAAGGTTATTCACTAAAAGAGATAATGATTAGGGATGACCCGACATCATTCAAAGCTCTCCTGAATCCGTTGACCTGGAAGATTGCAAAGGCGTTAGCAGTGCGGCCAATGTATCCTGCAGAAATCGCAAGAGAACTGAAAATCCACCCTCAAACGGTTTACTATTACATTAGGCGACTTGTGACGTCAGGGTTGGTTAGTGTAGCGAAAGAGATGAGTATCAAGGGGGCGACTGCAAGATATTACACCCTTTCTTATCATGGATTCGGAGTCGAGTTCCCAAAGGAAGGGTCCAAGGTCGCGTCGATACGGGCAGAACAACTCGATCCAAAAGTGAAGCTATTCTTCGGCCCATTCTTGAGTGAAGGAGCTTTTAAGGGTCACATAGTAGTCGGCTCACCTGACCCCCATGGCCCGCTCAAGACAACGGCGAGGGATGGGCATTATGCCGTCCATCTAGGATTCTTTCTAGGACAACTATCAACGATCCCTGGAGATTTCGTGGTCAAGCTAGATGTTGATGTCAAAACGGAAAAGGAAGAGGGCCAGAATCTGATCCTCATCGGAGGCCCCGGGACTAATGTTCTATCTCGTCAAATAAATGACCACCTGCCCATAAAGTTCGATGAAAAAGATCTCTGGGGAGGTATCATAGACTCGAGGGGGAAGAGGTATACGACCGACAGGGACGCAATAATTGCGACCATCAAGAATCCTTTTGATCCAAATAAGACGATCATCTATCTTGCGGGAACAAGAGCAGTAGGAACAAAGTCAGCCATCATAGGGATTGCAAATTATTGGAAAAAAGTTCTCGACAGTTTTCAAGGGCAAGAGGAATGGGCCGTAGTAGTACGGGGATTTGATTTGGACGGGGATGGAAAAGTAGATTCAGTTGATGTCGTATCCTAGGATACGGTTGCGGGCCCTCAAGCTCTCCTTCCCCTTCTTCCGCCAGCCTTGCGGGTAGAATCGTGGGGGATGGGTGTTACGTCCTCAATTCTTCCTACTTTGAACCCAGCCCTGGCTACCGCTCTTATAGCCGCTTGTGCTCCCGGACCGGGGGTTCTCCCTCCAACTCCTCCGACAGCTCTTACCTTAATATGGACATTCTCCACTCCTTTATCCTTCGCAACTGCTGCAGCCGCCTGGGCAGATTTCATTGCGGCATATGGTGATGATTGGAATCGATCAGCTTTGACGTGCCTGCCTCCTGAACTAAGCGCAATAGTCTCTGCTCCGCTCAGATCAGTTATGTGGACTATGGTATTGTTGTAACTACTAAAGATATGAACTACACCCCACTTGCTGGTAGACACCTCACTCTCTTCGGTCATCTATGCCTTCTCCTTCACGCTTTCATGTGGAAGCGCAGTGGGCGATCCTGACGTGGTGACCGATGATTCTGACTGGGACACTTTCCCTTGAGGAGGAGTCCGCTCTGGGACTATGAGAGTAGTTCTTATCCTATCATCTTCCTCAGTTCGGACAATATATCCAGGAACGGTAACCCTCCGCGAGCCGATTTGAATATGGCCATGATTGATTCTCTGCCTCGCTTGATGAGGAGTCACTGCATAACCTTTCTTCCAAACGACAGTCTGTAAGCGCCTGTCCAGGACACTCTCCACGCTTAGGGCGAGTACTTCATCCAAAGTGGCGGCCTCAGGTACGAATCCTCTCCGAATCAGCGACTTCAATAATTTGGGTTCCTCTGAACTACGAACATCAACAGGGGCAGCGAGCAATTGTCTAGCTTGCTTCCTAATCCTGGATAGATTAGTGGAGGCCCGTCGAAGCTCCTTCTTGTTTCGCAGACCGTAGGTACCTACGAGGAAAAGTTCCTGCGTAAGTAGATCAGCTGCCCACGGGTTCCTGGGCGAGGACGTCTTCTTCGATGGTAGTTTAGGATCTCCCATTGATTACTCATCTATTTCTTTTCAGAAGATCGTGCGAGCGTACTTTTCTTTACACCAATTGTCTTTCCCTTCCTTCCGGATGTTCTAGTTCTCTGACCTCTGACCTTTAATCCCAGAGAGCTCCTGACTCCTCTCCAGCTCGCCATGGATTTTTCTCTCTCCCGATCGGTCCTCAGGGAGAATTCCAGATCGGAACCGACCAAATGAATGTTGGACCCACTCGCAAGATCCTTCCTCCGGTTTATCATGTAATCGGGTAGACCGAGGTTGCTGGAGTTCTTCAGCCTCTTTTCGATTTCTGAAATCTGGTCATCGGTGAGAGCTCCGAG
>SDBV01007761.1_pt1 | contig 14600 bp, 10 predicted proteins | sample 2277081 | NCBI WGS metagenome assembly SDBV01 (sample SAMN10402039, study PRJNA504765) | marine sediment metagenome | isolation source: marine sediment core GS10_PC15, 223 cmbsf | place: Arctic Ocean: Southern Knipovich Ridge | collected 2010
TATGCATTGCTGTATTCGTCCAAATTCAAACTCTGTAAAAAGTCCCTGACAAGCATTTGAGTCGTCCGTTTACTTTTGTCCTTTCGGATATCGATGGGATCTTTTGGCTCCATAAACGGATCCCACTTCTCATAGCCTTTTTTTTGGATATGACGACGACGCCTTTCAGACATGCTTTCAAAAATAGCTTTTTTTCTTTCTTCATCTTCGGGTGAACGCTGGGTCATGAGTTCCTCCTGTCCTGATTCGCTTCCCCATTTTCTTCCGGTGTTTCTCCAACACCCAGGTATTCCGCGTCATATTCTGTTAAAAGTGCCATCGAAAGGGGAAATAGCATATCTCCCATTTTAACAAATCGACTCTTAATTTCTTTTACCAGATTATCCGAAATATCAAATAGTTTCTTCTGAATTTTGTCCAGGTTTACCGTTGGATAGGACTTACCTTCTACAAATCCGGATAAACCGCAGGTATGCCCATGGCCCCCAATCGCTGTCGGTAATCCGTAAAACCGACAGGTTATGGGACGATGGCTGTAAAGATCGCAGCCATCATCTAAATTCAACAAGGGACACCGAATGCGTTCATGTGCCATTTCCACCAACACTTCAATCTCCTCTTTTCCCTCATTGATTTCTTTGTACGCCTTCTTTTTGAGCCTGTGCGCTTTTCGATCGGCCCGGTTGGCCTTTTCAAGAATGCTCGCTTTCTCGTTTTGCCCCATTGTTTGATTAAAATGATGATTGATATATAACGCTTCAATCAAAGCGATGTCGAAAACTGCATGACAACAGTCCGCACATTTAATTTTACACGTCACACTATCCGGAAATGCCTCTTTAACCCGCTCAAAGGTGACATCCGCCAGCGTCAGCAGAGCCTCGTACTCTTTGAAGAACGGCGTAAAATTAAACTCCATATTCTTCTCCTCCTAATTTATTAAGATGAACCCTTTTTGGGTTCGTCAATTTTAAACCGCCCTTTATGTTACATATTGCCGATCCGGAAAAGGCCATTTTTTACCCGTCAGAATGTTCCGGTCCAAGATTTCGGTTACGGAGTATCGCTCAAGCACCTCCCCGCAAGCCCGTGTGTAAGCTGGATCAAGACAAAAATATTTCCATTCTTGCATTGGGCACTGCACCAATTCATTTGATAACTGCAAATAGCCACGGTCTTATTATTTTCCAGCTCGTAGGTTTTTGGACCCAGGCAAATTTTAAATACACAATCGATCAGGAGGCGGGAAAATGCCTCGAAATAATCAATCCATTTCTTGGAAAAAGATGGCTATGTCACGCAGAACCGCTATGCTTCTTGCTCCAACTGCCCCCTTTGATCAAAAAAACTGCTTCAGGCTCCTTATTCTAAATGTTTCACGTGAAACATTATTTTCCAATACAAAATTTTCGAAAAACCTCGGACAACAGATCCGCTTTTACATTTTCACCGAGTATTTCACCAAGCGCGTCCATCGCTTCCTGAATGTCAATGCTTGCAAGCTCAGGTTCTTTTCCTCCCCTTAAGATTTTTTTTGCATTCCGAGCGGCATCAAAAGCGCTCTTAAGGCCAATCTTTTGACGCAGATTCGGTACAATATAATTTCCTTCGTAAAGGGGTTTATCACCCAGTACCATATGATAAATGGCATTTTTCATCTTCTCAATGCCATGGCCGTAAAGTGCGGATATTTTAATTTCAGATACTTTTTTCCATGAATCCGGCGCCAACAGAGAGCGGTCATCAGTTACAAGATCTACTTTGTTCCAAACCAAGATTAAAGGCTTGTTTTTAATTTTTTCGTAAATCCTCTGGTCCTCAGCTTCAGGTGGATGATTGGCCTCGATTAAAAACAGTATCAAATCCGCAATCTCGATATATTCGGTTGTTTTAGCTATACCGAGTAATTCAACAGCATTTTTAGTTTCCTGAAACCCTGCCGTATCGATAATGGTTACCGGCATCCCCTGTATATTTATGGTTTCTTCCAGAAAATCTCTTGTGGTTCCGGGGATAGGCGTGACAATAGCACGTTCTTTTTTTAATAATCGGTTCATCAAGCTTGATTTTCCAACGTTTGGACGGCCGACTACCAACACCTTGATGCCGTCACGCAAAAAATGGGATGATTGATACTGTTCAAGCATTTTTGTTAAAACGTTTAACACCCGATCCTGTACGGTCTCGTGTAGCTGGGTCGATCCGATAATATCCTCGGTTTCATCGGGAAAGTCAATAACAGCAGCTATAACCGCTTGAACCTCTATTAAGGCGCGCCGAACCGATTCCACTGCATTTTTTAGATTTCCTTTGATTTGGGTCGCTGCGATTTGAAGCGATTTTTCCGTTTTTGCATTTATGATATCGATTACCGCCTCAGCTTGCGTTAGGTCAATACGTCCATTTAGAAAAGCTCTCTTGGTGAACTCCCCCGGTTCAGCCAGTCGGGCGCCTTCGTTAAGAACCAACTCAAGTGTGGTGGCCAGAATGACCGGCCCGGAGTGTGTATGTATTTCTGCGATATCTTCACGGGTATATGAATATGGCCCCTTCATTATCGCCAGGAGAACTTCATCCAGCGTATAGCCAGTGACCGGGTCAACAATATGTCCATGATAAAGACGATGAGAATCTAAGGATTTTTTAGGTTTGGAGGCCTTGAAGAGTTTATGTGCAATCCGCAAGGCATCGCTGCCGGAAATGCGGATGATGCCTATACCGCCGCGCCCGATAGGGGTTGCAATAGCGGCAATAGTTTGATTTTCCATTTATCGACTGGCTATTTTCGCTTTCGGTTTTGGTTTTTTTTGGGAAAAATGGAGATTTTTTTGATCAGTCCATCACCTTTGCTTTGTGTCCTGACATCCTTTTCGTTACGCAAGGCGATATGAACGATCCGTCTCTCATAAGCATTCATCTGCCCGATAGTGACAGGTTTGCCGGTGCTTTTAACTTTTTCCGAAAGTTTTTCAGTCAGCTTGATCAAGTTATTACGCCTGTTTTCAAGATATCCTTCTACATCCACATCAATACGTAACCGCTTTCCGGCACGCCGGTTGACTACTTTTTCTACTAAATATTGGATCGATTCAAGGGTTTGTCCCCTTTTTCCGATCAGCAGTGCTGAGTTCCCCCCATTGACACGATAGAATATTCCATCTGATTTTTCATCTATTTCTATTTCAAAATCGGATGTAATCGATTCGACGATTTTTTCCAGGACTTCTTTTCCCAAGTTTTTCAGTTCATCATCTAAAACAGGGTCCTTTAAAACAGGGTCCTTGTCCTCGGTTAATTTTTCAATTTTAGGGTCTGCCGGCTTTTCGCTATTCGACAGATTTGTTTTTGCCGTCTCTTTTCTACGACCCTCTTTAGCAGGAACTTTTTTTTGTTTTTCAGACGTCTTAACGCGGATTTTTGCCTTCTTGGATCCCACCAATCCAAAAATACCGGTGGATCCATATGATATGACATCATATTTTAACTCTTCTTTGGAAATTCGAAGCGATTTACATGCCTTTTTGATCGCTCCATCAATATTTTTTCCTTCAAATTCTAAACTTCTCGACATCAATGACCTCCATTGTTAGGCATTTTTCTTCTGCACATAATACTGTTGTGAAATTGATAAAACATTATTCACCAACCAGTATAAAACCAGCCCTGAAGAAAAGTTAATAAAAATAAACGTAAAAATGATTGGCATAAACATCATCATTTTCGCCTGCCCGGGATCTCCGGGCGGTGGAGACATTTTTTGTTGTAAAAACATGGTTGCTCCCATAACAACGGTTAAAACAGGTATACCATAAGGAGGCTCCATAAAAGGGACTGAAAAGCTGAATTGAAATAGGCGATCAGGGGCCGAAAGATCTTTTATCCATCCAAAAAATGGCGCGTGGCGGAGTTCAATGGCTTCATATAACATTCGATACAGAGCAAAAAATACCGGTATTTGTGCAACCATAGGTAGACAACCCCCTAAGGGATTGATTTTATAGGTTTTATAAAGGGCCATGGTTTCCTGCTGTATCCGCTTCTTATCATTTTTATATTTTACCTTAAGCTCCGCCATCAATGGTTGAAGCTTTTTCATTTCGCTCATGGACTTGTAGCTTTTAGCTCCCAACGGCCAGAGAAGCAGTTTAGTCAAAATCGTTAAAAAGATGATGGCAAGTCCGTAATTGGGTATAAAGCGATAAAAGAAATTCAGCAACCAGACACACGGTTTAGCAATAAAATCGAACATTCCAAAGTTTACGGCCTTACTTAGTTTATATCCGCTCTCGTTCAAGAGTTTCATGCTTTTTGGCCCTAAAAAGAGGATGTATTCGAAAAGTTTCTGCGTTTCGGGATTTATGGAAATATCCGGTTGCACATACTGCATCACCACCAACGTTTCATCTTTAAGACTCAACTTCATGTCTGTTTCAATCACCTCTTTAGGGATGAGGGAGGACATGAAATACCTGTCCTGTAATGCCACCCATCCCAGTTCCCCCGAATAAATATTCTTTTCCTCGAAGTCTTTTATTTCAACTTTTTTAAGCTTATTATTAATAAGGGCGCTCGGACCTTCAAACCCGAAGCGACTTTTCTTTTCTTTTAAAACCTTGGTCAGCGTCACCATAAAGTCGCCGGTTATCGGTTGGTCCGATCCATTTTTGACTGAAACAGACATATCAATCAAATACGAGTCGGGAAAAAATTGAAATCTTTTCTCAACAACAACACCCTCCGGTGATGTCCATGAAAATGTGAGACTTTGAGGTTGATTGCGGACCTCTACCATATCATAAGCGATATCGGCCGAATAAACGGCATTTTTGAGTCCTTGTAGCCTGTAATCATTAAATTCGATAAGCATCGTACCTAAGGGGTTATCAGAGGTAACAATCGCTTTTAACGGAGAATCTGCTTCTACCTGTTCACGGTACTTTTTCAGTACGAAATTTGTAAATCTCGCCCCTTTCTCATCAAACTTAATCGCATATAACGGTGTGCTGACGGTAATGGTCCTGCCGATGGGTTCTGATGCGGATTCGTCCCCGGAACTGCCGGTTGTATTTTTTAATCCAGCAATCTCCTTTTCTTGATTTTGGTTCGTATAAGATTCTTCCCCGGTTGTTTTTTCTTGAGATAGTTGAGATTTTGTTCGATTTTTCCCGTTAGGGTCTGCTTCTTCTTTGGGAGCGAAAACAGTATTCCAAACGAAAAAAACCAAAAATGATAATGCAATAGCGATAATCACGCGACCTTGTTCCATATGCTTCTCCTAAAATAAAAAGTGAGCGGTCGATCCACTCCCATTTGGAAACGTTTTTTGTTTTTGTATTATACGGGCTTAGCCCGTATTTGAAAGGTCGGGGACCATCATTATATCCCCGACTTGATTTAACGAGTTTTCAATCAAATCAACGCCACAATCCTCACTTGGCGCCGGTGTTTTTTTCGGAACAAATTAGGGTGTGGGATTCTGTTAATTCAGACGTACCGGATCTTTCCGGAACCGGATCAAAACCACCATCGCTCCATGGATGACAGCGAAAAAGTCGTTTTGTCGAAAGGACGGTTCCATTGACCAGACCATATTCGGTAATGGCCTGATGTGCATACTCAGAGCACGATGGGTAGAACCGGCAGGCAGGACCGAAAAACGGAGACAAGGCATATTGATATATTCTGATAAAATAGAGTGGGATTTTATTAAATGCTAATTGGATGATGACTGCTCCTTTATCCCCTTTAACAGGGTTTTCAGGGATAAAAAGGCTTGAGGCGAAGTGAGACCCCCTGCATCTTTCTTGGCAATGATGTTAATATCCCAAATACCCGGGAGATGATGTCTATTGAATCGAAAAAATTCTTTGATGAACCGTTTTGTCCGGTTTCTAATAACAGCTTGTCCGACCTTTTTACTGACAGTCATCCCGAGCCGTGTTCTTTTTTGTGTGCCCGGAGCGAAGATGGCGATAAAATATCGAGTTTGTGTTTTTTTCCCAAATTTTGCCAAATGAAGAAATTCAGAATGTTTTCGGATCCGGTCTGCTTTGCCAAATGTCAAAACCACACACAAAATATGCCTCGTGTTATTGTTTTTCAAAAAGTGCAACAGAAAAATTTACCCTTACCCATTCACTATACAGATAGTCGTTTTCTCCCCTTTGCTCTTCGTCGATTAATGATTCTTCTTCCTGCTTTTGTGGACATTCTTTTCCGAAAGCCGTGAGTTCTTGCTCGTTTTATCCGGCTCGGCTGATACGTTCTTTTCATGATATAGCCTCTTTATATTTTTTATGGCAAACGCCTGACACCCGGTTTAATTTCTGCAGCCGGGAGCCCTTTTTAATTTCATTGAAACTCTTTTTAGCGGAATTAACTAAAATTTTTTATTTAAACAATAAGATACCTGGCTGTCAAGCCCCAATTTTTAAACATAAATTGTAACCTACTCACAGAGAACCTCTAAAAGGTCAACTTGCTCCAGATGAAACTGTGAATTGGGATATATCTCTATTTTTTTTCCCAGTTTTTTTTCAAGCGATTGAATCAAATGGCTTTCTTCCCCATGGAGCAACTCCGCAATATCGGGGTTGACTTTAATGGTCAGTCGGACACCCATAATATCTTGTGCTCCCCGCAAAATTTCCCGATAAATATTATAACAAATGGACCTTTTGGATAATAGATACCCCTCTCCATCGCAATAAAAACAGGGCTCACATAGCAAATTCGTCAGGTTCTTTCGGGTCCGTTTCCGGGTCATCTGAATCAAACCCATCTCTGAAATAGGAAGAATATTGGTTTTACTCCGGTCTTTTTTCAAGGCCTCATTGAAAGCGTTGAACACCTTTTCCTGGTTGGATTTTTTTACCATATCAATAAAATCAATGATGATGATCCCGCCAAGGTCCCGGAGTCGAATCTGGTAGGCGAGTTCTTTGACCGCCTCCAGATTTGTTTTTAAAATAGTTTCTTCCGGGTTGTGTTTGCCGACATATCTTCCGGTATTCACATCAATGGCCACAAGCGCTTCCGTATGCTCAATTATTACATAACCACCTGATTTTAACCATACTTTTCTTCGAAGAGCACGAGATATATCCCCCTCTAAATTGATGGCGTCAAAAATCGGCTCGCTCCCTTCATACAATTCAACGGCATTTTTCAAACTCGGCATCATTACATCTAAAAAAGATAAAACCGACTCATATGCCGCTTGATCATCAATGATCAGCCGCTCCACTTCGTACGTCAAAAGATCTCTAACCGCTCTTAGGGTAACATTCAATTCCTGATGTAAAAGAGACGGAGCTGATGCATTCTTAAAACGCTTTTGGATCGTTTCCCATAGTTTCTTTAGAAAAACGATTTCCGTGATTATTTTATCTTCAGGGACGCCTTCAGCCGCTGTTCGAGAGATGTAGCCGAAATTATCATTTCTCAAAGAAATAATCATATTTTTCAGTCGGCTTCTTTCAACCTCATCCTCAATCCGCCTGGAAATACCGATGTGTGAAGAAGTTGGTATGAGAACGAGGAACCGTCCCGGAAGGGACACCCGGCCAGTCACCCGTGCCCCTTTTGTTCCCAGGGGGGACTTGGCCACCTGAACCATGATTTCCTGTCCCTCTGTTAAAATATCCTCAATAGGATAATTGCTCCCCGGGAAGGACATCTCGAATTCATTATCCGGGTTATCCGTTTCTTCATCTGGAATAAAAATCTTCTCAAATTCCCTAAAATTGTTTCCCACCACATCATCCACATAAATGAAAGCGGCCTGTTCAATTCCGATATCCACAAATGCGGCCTGCATGCCCGGCAACACCCGTTGAACCCTCCCCTTGAAGACATTTCCGGTAATGTCGGACTCATCCATGCGCTCAACAAACAGTTCAGCGATGGTGCCGTCTTCCACCAGCGCCACACGCGTTTCGTGTTCCGCCACATTAATGATCAATTTCTTGAACATGTGTGCTCCGAGTTCCTTCCTTTACCACACGAATTTTCTTAATTTGAGTTTCGGAAAGGTTGAAAATATGTTTTATCACCTCAAATGGCCGAGTGGATTTCCCCTGATGTCCGGCAAGTTGTAATTTTAGGCGCTTTGGTGAAGTTATTGTGATTTGTTTAATCATATCTTTTAAGTCCAGTTTTTTCAACTTCCCTTTCCGATCCTGACGAAAAATAATGAACTCTGAGGCTTTTTGATATCCATCCAGTTTATCGGGCTCAAAAACGGCTTCCGCGGATGTCATTCGATATGAAATTATCTGGGGTGGCTGTTTCCAATGTTTGGTGTCTACCCGAGCACATGCCGTAACCGTCAATCCTTTGGGCATTTGGTCTTTCAATCGGTTTAAAATGGTTTCCGAAGAAATGGCTCTCTCTGTTATGATGTAAAAATGCTCCTTTTCACTCTCAATACCGACGGGAAGTGGGTCTTCGAAAGAAATCTTGGGCTTGGGATGAAATCCTTCTGAATATTTCAGTGGCAGTTCGGCCCTTCGCATCGCGCGAGAAATAATATTCATTGTTTCCAAATGACCAAAATAACGTGCATCACCCAATTTTGAATAAGATATCTGATACTTTTCAAAAGTTCCGCTGTCGATTTCATTTTCTAACCGGTCTTGACCGGTTTTTTCCCGCGGCTCCGACAGGTTCTCGTCAAACACCTGGGGTTCAATGGTCTTAAAGTCACATGCCCCGCACACCTGGCAGTCATTTGTACGGCAATCTTGGGTCAGTTCAGCTTTACCGGCTTTCTGCCATTCCTCAATTAAGAAGGTCTTATTAATTTTAACGTCGATATGATCCCACGGCAGCGGCTCTGAAGTCTCCCTGCACCGCTCAGTAAAAAACCTAAGATCCACACCGGTCTCCTCAATGGCTGACATCCACAATTGATAATGGAATCGATCGCTCCACCCGTCGAAACGGCAACCTTTTTGATACGCATTGATCAGCAAATCCGCCAGGCGGCGGTCTCCCCGTGACCATAACCCTTCCAAAAGGCTGACTTCCGGGTTCTGCCATTTAACCCGAATTCCCGGAAGCTTCAATCTATCTCTCACATAGGCGATCTTATCTTTTGCTTCAGACAGCAGGCTTTGCGAAGCCCACTGGAACGGCGTATGTGGTTTGGGTATAAATGTGGCGACGCTCACATTAATTTTGCCATATGATTTTCTTGGGCCCCCGGTTGGAGTCCGCAGCTTTCTGAGCTTTTTGACCAGCGTTATCATGTCCGCGAGGTCGGCATCGGTTTCAAATGGCAGCCCGATCATAAAATAAAGTTTGATTACCTGCCAACCCATTGAAAACGCGTTTCTAACCGTATCCGTAATTTCCTGGTCGGTAATATTTTTATTGATCATATCTCTTAAACGCTGACTGCCGGCTTCAGGTGCAATGGTAAATCCGGTTTTGCGAACCCGTTTAATCTGGTTCATCAAATGCGGGGTCAGGGTGCCGGCTCGAAGCGATGGCAGTGAAACGGCCACCTTTCCGGGCTCACATTGGGCCATCAAATGCTCCATCAAAGGGGCGATAGACTGATAATCGCCGGTGCTTAATGAGAGTAAAGAGATATCCTCATATCCGGTGGTGCCAATCCCGGCACTGCAAATGTCCAACACTGTTTCAGCCGCGCGCTCCCGAACCGGTCGGTAGATCATCCCGGCCTGACAAAATCGACAACCGCGGGAACAACCGCGCGCAATTTCCACCCGAAGCCGATCATGAACCGGCCTGCCGAACGGAATCACCGGATGGTCCGGAAACGGGGCTTTATCCAAGCTTTTCAAAATCCTGCGGTGAACCGTATCCGGTGCGGATCGGTCCCCGAGTTGTTTCGGTAACAGGGTCTGAAATCCGAATCGGTCATACCTGGGGGTATAAAAGCCGGGAACATAGACCCCTTCTAAACGGGACCACGTTTCCAAAAGCGTTTGTTTTACGCCGTCACCGTCCGCTTTCCAGTTTATCCACTCACCGACCATTTCCAGGACAACATCTTCACCATCACCGACCACCATGGCATCAAAAAAATCAGCCACCGGCTCCGGATTGCAAGTGCACGGTCCGCCGGCAATCACAAAGGGCAAATCCGCACCTCTTTGACTCGAAAGAAACGGAATTCCGCCCAGATCGAGCATATTGATCATATTGGTATAGTTCAACTCATACAGAAGGCTGAACCCGACAATATCAAAACGGTTCAATGGAGTTTTCGATTCCAGACTCGACAATAAAACATTGGATTTCGAAATATAAGCCGCCATGTCTTCCCCGGGCGCAAAAACCCGTTCGGCAATAATACCCGGTTCACGGTTTAAAATATGGTAAAGAATTTGCATTCCGAAATGGGACGTCCCGATTTCATAAAGGTCGGGAAACGCCAGCGCCACCCGAACTCTGATTTTGGATTCATCTTTTAAACAACGGTTGATTTCCGTACCTAAATATTGGCTGGGGCTGTTAACGAAAGGTAAGAAGTCTTGAATGGTTTTTTCCTCCATGATATATGTCTTAGTTTAAATTTGTTCTGAATTAAATTAAATAAAAGGCTATATTAACGTGAAAATAATAAATAAACACCCATTACAATTAATCGCAAGCGTATGGTGCATGTTGTGCGCCGTTGTTTTTCTATGGGTTTCACCTACTTTAAGTGCCGAAAATATTAGAATAAATCCTGTCGTTACGGCTGTAAAAAAGGTCGGACCGGCTGTCGTAAACATAAGTTCGGAGTATGAAGTTCGCAAGCAGACCAATCCTTTTTCCAGATTTCAAATGGATCCCCTTTTTGATTCTTTTTTTCGGGATTTTTTTGATCCGGGTCATGAACAACGGTACAAAAGGAGCAGCCTGGGCTCCGGGGTGATTATTGATGGCCGGCGAGGGTTCATATTAACCAACGCGCACGTGACCGCAAAAAGCAGCACCATATCAGTGGTTTTGCAAGATAAACGGGAATTTAGCGCCAAAATTGTCGGAGCGGATCCGGATTCGGATCTTGCAGTTCTGCAAATTGATACAACAGAGCTACTACCCGCCATTGAAATGGGAAACTCAGATGATCTGATGATCGGTGAAACCGTTATCGCCATCGGGAATCCCTTCGGTTTTTCCAACACGGTCACCACCGGTGTGATCAGTGCCCTCAACCGGAGCATCCGAACAGATGCTCGCGTGTACCAAGATTTCATACAGACCGATGCCTCAATCAATCCGGGCAACAGTGGCGGCCCGCTATTAAATATCAATGGAAGTTTAATCGGCATCAACACCGCCATTTATGCAAAAGCCCAGGGAATAGGCTTTGCAATTCCCATTAATAAGGCAAAACGGATTGTATCCGATCTCATCCGATACGGAGAGGTCATATTTGCCTGGATCGGAATAACGGTACAGGACATCGATGATCGGTTGGGGCGATATCTCAAGTTACCCCAAAAAAAGGGCGTTCTCGTCACAGGGGTCGAAGAGAATAGCCCCGCACAGCAAGCGGGTATCCGTGAAGGAGATATGCTTTTATCCATGGGACTCCAATCAATTGGAACGAAAAATGAATATCAGGCAGCCGCAAAAAGCGTTGTTGCAGGCCAAACCATTGAAATTCATCTTTTGCGAAAGCGCCTTGAAAAAACGGTCTCCGTTCGAACGGCCGTATTTCCGCTTGAACTGGCCATGGATCTTGCCTACAAAATCTTAGGGGTTAAGGTTGAAAGCCTGACAGCCAAGAATCGGCTTAAATATAAAACCAAAACCAGATCGGGTGTCGTGATTTCGGCGATTAACCCGCGAAGCTATTTGGCACAGGTCGGGGCGCGACCGGGTGACATCATCCGACAACTGGATGAAAAGACAATTGAAAACAGCGATGATTTCAAAAAAGCCGTTATCCAATATCGCCAAAAAACGTCCATCATATTGCTGCTCCAGCGGGGTGGCCGCGGTTACTATATCACGGTCAAACCTTAATTGATCCAAAAAGCCCCGCCACCAAGCGGTTTGTAAAAATAAAACGGCCGAAAGTATTTTTAACCTCCGGCCGATAAGGATAAATAGCGCCTGAACGAAACTTGAGCTTTTTCGTTCAGGCGCTATTTTTGATAATAACGTTTAAAGGGCGTTTACTCCGGCAATAAAATAGTCATCCCTTTTTGTACATTTCCTTCAATTACTTTACAGATGGCGATCTTTTTTTTGATTTTAACCACCTCTATTTTTCCTGAAAGCTCCATTTCCTGATCCAGCACTTCTCCGGTGTCCGTATCCCGCAAGATTTCAAGTTCACCCACATCAAACGTTTGGCCGACAGTTACGCCTTCTCTCTCACCTCGATTGATATAAATCTTTTTCTTTTTAACCAATATCACTGTGCCCGTCCAAGGCAGATCCTCCAATTTAGAAATTAGAAATTCAACACCCTGGTCAATGGCCATCTCCATGGCTTTGCCTGCGTTGGTCTTTTTAAATCCGCCGACATTGCCCGAATATCCACTTTTGCTAAATCCGAGGGACAATCCCTTTTTGGTTATTTTTCCATAGACTTTCTTAGACGCCACCACCTGGCCGGTACTCGAATCGACAATATACATCACAGCATTGATTTCCGTGGTACCGCCTTTGATGCCGATTTTAAACCCTTTAATGCCAAAGCCGCCGCCGCCGCCAGCTGTTCCGGAATCAAAATGGGTGATATCACCCTTAATCAACAGCTGTGCAGGTGTCATCTGGCCCTTTACCACCTTCTTGCCGCCGCCTGCAGCCCGGTTGCTGGCGGCAAAATCCTGTTCATTCAAGGCATCCTGCCGCATACTCTTTTCGCCCAAAACAATAAAACGTCCGGTGTTGTTTAAGCTGTCTGTAAGAATCGCACCCCAGGCATCACCCAACCGCCATTGTCCTCTCCAATTGGAGCGATTTTGAAATTTAGATACCATGATCGAGTATCGCATTTCTTTGCTGCCGGCAAAAACCGTACCGGAAAATCCAAGGATTAAACTCAATATGATGATCCACCCGAGCCATTTTTTCATAGTTTGTTGCCTCCTTTGAAAATAATTTTGTTCTAAAACCGGAAACCCCCGAGCCTGATCAATAGGGGGTCCCAACAACTCCAATGATTCAAGAAAAACATCGTTTTTTCTCTCTAAACAGGCTAAATCATAAAAAATTAGACCTTTCTTGTCAAATCCAAAAAATATTCCTTTTTAGATTCGCTTGAATTTGTATATCCCGATTATTTATTTTAAAGCCGTTGGCGGGCACTATTTAACGAAAATTAGAAACCGATTCGCGATTTTAAAATAATTAATAACGCTGTCTAATTCAACAACGAGCAATTTTTGTCTTGATCCAGGCCGAACAATGATTTGTGGGGAATCGTACGTGCTGTACGCCGTAGCCGAAAACCCGCACAGAACGTTGAGCAGGACAAAAAGGACTATTTATGGATGAACACTAAAAACAACGCTGTAAAAATAAACCGGTTAAAACAAGCTCGATCGCGTTAACACCTTAATCACGAGGAAACACCATATCGATGCTCTCATAAAACACGTGGACATTACACCGTATCAACCAAAAGAAAGCGGTCGCAACCGAGCATCATTTTATCGTCCCTGACAGAGTATCTAAAAAAATTATTTTTAATAAACAGGAACTGCACTTTCGACTTGGCCTGTTTTGGAAATTTTGACCACCCGATAGGAGGTGGTTACGCCGTAGCCGGTGCCGTCTTTAGCAAAGCCGAAGCCCTTGAAGTATTCGGGCCATCCGGGGAGTCTGCCAACTTTGTAGGTGATCATTGTGTCATTGGTGATGCTGACCGTGGTGCCGTCTCTGAGGCCGCCCACCAGGTAGCTTGTCCGGTCCGGGGAGATCCCGACACCGTAGTTGTAGGAGCTTTTGGCCTTGAACAGGGTGATTTGATCGTTGGTAATTTTGGCGTTTACGTTACTATAGGCGATGAGATAGGTGGCTTCATCACGCACTATCATAGAGGGGCGGCTATCGGTATAAAATATGATTTTTTCCTGGATCTTCTTTCCGGAGGGAAGTTCAAATTCGGCGAAGATGGATACGCGGCCGTCATTTTTTTGTTTGAAGATCGCTTTGTCCATGCCTTTCAGGTCTTTGGGAGTGCGTTTCTTCTCCTCTTTTCCGGTGGGACCTTTTGCCAGAACCACCAGTTTGGTGCCTTTGGCATTGAGGCCGATAGAAATTACTTTTCCAGGAAATTCTATCTGACCCTTCTGACTTCCATCCGTCATAGAAAAGAATTTGATGATGCTTTTTTTGTAGCTGGGACGGAAACCCGCCACCAAGTCGATTGCGGGGGCGGCACTCATTGATCCTGCATTGCGAACTTGATTAAGTACCTCCCAGTTCTGGGTATTGATAAAATAGAGGATTCCGGATGTGTCTTCCACAACCAGGACGGAGCCGTCTTTATTAAATTCCATTTCATAAATATTGGTTTTTAGCCAGATCCGTTTCTGCACCGTCATTGTTGCCTCTTCCATCACATACAATACCCGATTGTCTCCCCCTACCACCAGGGTTTTGCCATCCGGGCTCACCGC
>SDBV01007762.1_pt1 | contig 14600 bp, 7 predicted proteins | sample 2277081 | NCBI WGS metagenome assembly SDBV01 (sample SAMN10402039, study PRJNA504765) | marine sediment metagenome | isolation source: marine sediment core GS10_PC15, 223 cmbsf | place: Arctic Ocean: Southern Knipovich Ridge | collected 2010
AGCATTGATCGGCACTTCCTCATCCTGCAGGAGAACATGATATTCGTGCGGATTTGGCGAAAGGCCTCTGCCAGCAGAGAGTGTGGGGCATGAGTGACCACTGAATACATGTCCGCGGGATTGGCTTCGTCTTCCTCCAGGTTCGGTATTGAACCCAGCAAGCTCAGATTCGTATGACGACGAATATCCTGAGAACTGCGCAGCGACTTGTCCATAAACTCCAGCAGAAAAGCCAAGCCAACGCCCACCATAAGGCTCAGAAAGAAGGTCGCAATCAGGTTTATTACTAAATTGGGGCTTGAGCGTTCCGGCGCCCGTATGGCTCCGGACACCTCCCTCACCTGCATACCTCTCTTCTTGGTTTTCTCAAGAGTAACCTTGGTATTATTAATCATCTCTCTCACCGCTTTGAGGGACTCCCTCAGTCTCTCTTTGTTAGCCTCCATGTTCTGATACATTAGAATCTTGGTGTTAAGAAGGTCTTGTTTGTCCCGGATCTCTTTTATCTTCCCTTCGATCTCAAGTAGTGTTTCTTCATTGCCGGATTTGGCCTGGTGTAAACTGTTCAAAGTTTCTGCAAAAATCTGTTGCCTCAGCTTGGCCATCTCCTCATCCCGATCTCGCCGGCCGATAAGGATACGGTCGTCAAAGCGTTTCATGAACGGGTGCTCATAGCCAAGCCTTTTGCTTTGGGCCTCTCGTTCTTCCTCCAGGTTCAGCAAATACTGTCTAAGATTTTGGACGATCGGATCTGTGTCGATACGGGCTTGGCTGTTGGCGTCGGGAGTCCAGTTTGCCGCGGTGCGCCCCTCTATAGTCAGCAGAGCGGTATCGACAGAGCGTAGCACCATTTGCAGGTTACCTTGTGCCTCTGCATACTGAGCCAATAGCGTTTCCACCTCTGTCTGCCGCGCCATTAAGGGAATCTTCTCCGCGGAAACGAATTTGCCGATCTCTATATTCCGACGTTCAAGTTCCATCTCCAAGTCCGTTTCCTGTTTCCTTAGACTGATGAGTGTTTGATCAAGGTCTTCTTTGGCTTCCTGCCGACGGTGCTCTAGGTATATTCGTGTCAGGGTGTTGACTATACGCGGAGCCTCGTCTGGGTCCTTGGTGTGAAAAACTACCCGGATCTGCGGCGTTAGCCGGTTGTGGCTGACCGAAAGCTCTTCCTCAAAGGCGATCAAGGCAGCATTAAAATTATTCTTGTACTTCTTGTACCACTTGGTTTTTTGTACCTCAGGATCCCCCAGAACCTTACTGGCGTAGTATCGCGACTTAATGCGGGGCGCTTCTGCCCTTGCGAACATCTCCAGCAAATTAGCTGCTGGTTGTTGTCTTTGTATCCCCGCGGTTTCTTGGATTCCCGGTGATTCCACCTGCAGTATGGCACGTCCCTCCCAACTCGGCCATAACTTTAGCCAAGCAATGTTAATCCCAACGCCCAGAAACATAAGAATCATGGAGGTAATGACTATCACCCACGCTCGTCTTCTGATGATGCGCCAAATATCGTTGGCGGTAATCGTCCCGGACCCCGGCGCTCCGGTTGGGCGTGGACGAACTGGTACAATGCCACTAGCCGGCATGGCCCTGGCCGCGGATACTGGAGGATTGTTGGGAACGTTCATGCTTAACCTCGACAAAAAAAACGGTAGAACAATCTGATAATCATATCCGCTGAACACCAACGGACTTCGCTACTATTTAAGGCTGTTCTGCAGAAGGTTCATTTTCTTCTGGATCCAGTTCCTTAATCAGGGCCTTAACCTGGGTCCTGATCTGCTCGTCTGGGCTCGCGTCTCGATCTAGCAACTTTTCCGCTTCACGCAGTGCTTGCAGTGCTTGTCGATAGTCCTTGTTCTGCTTAAGGGCCATCCCTAGGTGATAATAGCTTACAGCAAAAGGCTGGATACTCACGGATTGTTGAAGTTTTTCGAGAGCCAGGTCGACTCGCCCTGCTTTCAACAATATCCACCCGTAGGTGTCCAGCAGGTTGGGCTCCTGAGAATCTTGACGCAGAGCCCTTTCGATATAGCCTAGAGCTTCCTGCGGTTTATTCATAGTATCCGCGAGAATGTATGCCACGTTGTTCAATGCGACGGGGTCGTCGGGACGCACTTTGAGTACTTTGGTATACATATCCACGGCCTGTGTATGCATTCCCATGTGGTTGTAGATTTCAGCCAGATGACGCTCTGCCGTCAGTCTCATGAATATATTGAGATTGGTTTGGGAAGCCAGAGATTGCAGTAGAGTTGCGGCTCGGCGCATATCGGCGTTGGCCTGTGCCTCTTGGTTCTTGGCTAGCTGTTGCTGAGCACGAAGGTTAAGCAGCACAGCCAGCAAAATGCGGTTGGGCTTATTCTCAGGATTCCTGCTCGCCAGATTTTCACTCGATCTGATAGCCTCCTTCAGCCCCAGGATTGAGCGCATCGCTCTTGTCACTCTGGTATAGGCGGTCCAATTGCCTTGAGCTTTATCCAGTGCTTGGAGGTACAAGGCCAGCGTTCTGCGCTTGCGTTGTTCCAACTCCTGGAGACTCATCGTCGGCCTGGACCCAGATTTACCCTGCTCCCATTTTCCTTGTTCTGCTCTGGCCAAGTTCATCAGAACTTGGTAGTCCTGTTGGTAGGCTTTTGAAAGTTCATTTTCGTAGAAACTCAGGGATCTATCGTATTGACCTTGAAGGTTCATAATCGCCATGACCTGCGCCACCCTCGCGGGATTATTGTCCGACTTGCTTGAGGCTTCTATGGCGTAACCCAGGGCTTGTTCAGCGCGTTCTTTCGTTGGTCTATCCGTGCGGTTCAGCCACAGCTTCGATAGCTGCTCAGGCCAAAAGCCCTCGTCTGCGTCAATCTCTCTTCCTTTCTTCAGTACCACTTCTGCTTGAGCGTATCGGCCTTGGCCTATCCATAAGTTCGCCAATATTTGTCTGACTTGTCTGTTGCCCGGGTCTTTTTCAAGGACTAGTTGGCACTGCCTTACCGCGTCGTTGATTTTCCCCTGGAAGCGGTAGAGAATTGCCAGTTCGTACCGTACTCTGGATTGATTGACTCCGGAGTTGACAGCTTGTTCGAGAATTCGCTGGGCTTTTTCATATTGCCCCTGCATGGAATACGCCTTTGCCAGTATGGTATAGACGTTGGCAGCTCTGTTGCCGCGTCCGATTTCTTCTAGTTCAGCTTCCAACAATTCCTGGGTTTCGGTCGCTCTATTCCCCGCCAGCAGCGCTGCGGCTAGAACCACCTTTTGGTCTATTGATTCTGGCTCTAAACTCAGACCCCGTTGTGCCCATTTGATGCTTTTTTCCGTCTCAAAGCTACGACGATAAAAGTCTGCCAGTAACCGGATCGCATACAGTTCGTCTTTTTCAGCCAGCGGCAAAACCGCAGCTATCGCTTCGCCCCGGGCACCGCTGTTAAACATCATCTGAGAAAGAACGTAGAGCGTTTTCAGATCATCGGGATGGTATTGTTTGACGTTGGCAATTGCCTGTCCAAAGGCTTTAGCAGCTTCTTTGTGGCGTCCTAATTGTGCTTCCAGTCGACCCATGATCTGATAGACTCGGCCTTTGTCTTCCTCCTTAGTTTTGTTCAGGAATTCTTGCAGATAGGCCATTGCCTGCTGTGGTTCGTTGTTGAGGCGGCAAGTCCTTATCAAAGCCATCGCCACACTTAGCCGGTCCGGCCATTTCTGCTGAGCAGACTGCAGCACTCGCAGAGCTTCGTCGTGTTGCTTGTCTCGATTATAGTATTCGGCCAGGACCAGTGTTAGTTCTAGTGAGTCAGGTTGTTTGGCGACAAGATCTTCCAGCATCTGCCTTATCTCTGCTGTTCTCTTTTCCCTTTGGTAGACTCCAAGGAGTCGCCGCAGGTTGTCCCGGTCGGTGGGTTTTTTTTCCAGTAAGGCTAAGCGAGCCTCTATGGCTTTGTCGCTGTCGTATTCATCCAAGTAAGCCATCACGAAACGTTCTGCTAGAACGGAATTTGGAACGATTTTTAGGATTCGTTGAGCTACGAAATATGTTTCTTCAGCGAAGCTTTTAGCCTCCGTTGAATTCCCGGCGATTTTGGCTTGATTCCATTTGCCAAACGTTAGGACCAACAGCAGTTGCAGGCCAGCTTGGTCTGTTGGATTTTGGCTTACCGCTGTCCGGGCACTCTCCAGTGCAGCGTCATATTGTCCCAGGTAGTGCTCGGCCCGGGCCTTTTCCGACCAGGCTTGGTAGAACTTCTCACGCTTCTGGACCGTTTGTTCCAGGCATCTGAGCGCTTCTTGATACTCTCTGTTAGCAGCGGGTTCATCTTCGCTGGCCAGGCTCTGCCCTTTTGCGTTATGTAGTCGGCCCCTGGCGTATAAACCTCCGACCCCATCCCAATTCTCTTCTTGGATCCGGTCCACAATTTGCTCCGCTTTTTCCCAATCCATCTCCCTTAGATAGTAGGACAAAAGAGTTTGGTGTACCGCAGGATCATCCGCTTGAATCTCGTAGGCTTGCTCCAGCGATTGCACAGCCAGTTCATTGCTCTGGGTAGCTTGTTCGCGGGCTTTTTCGGCTAACTCAGTTTCACCTTTCTGGGCGTGTTTGGCAGCTATGCCGTTATAATAAAAGTAATCTTTTCTATGCAAGCGGAATAGATTCAGGAGCTTTGGCACCGAATCGCCGCTATCTTTCTGAAATTCTGCTTTTAGTATTCGCTGGCGTTCTGCTGGGTCCGTTATCTGGCCAAACGCAATTATCTTCGTCAAAACTTGATCCCACTCCGGGTTCTGGACAATAGCTTCTTCTTTCAGGGCTTGGGCTTTATCGACTTGCTTTAGTTCCATATACAACTCAATCAACAGGCCCACTGGAGCTCTATTATCCGGACGCAAAGCCATCCATCGTTTCAGAACGGCCTCAAATTCCAGAGTGTCTCTGTCCGGATCTGCCCGCAGAATTCTAGCTTGTTGAGTAACGGCCCACTCCGCCAGATCCGGATACTGTTGCTCGACCTGTTGGGCTGTTGCCAGTGCTTTTTGCGAGTCGCCTTGAAGTTCGATTTGCCGCGCACGTCTTTTCAACACCTCCCCCAGCCACTTCTCCCGTTCTGCTTCGTATTCGTCCGGGCTTTCGGAAAGCTGGTCAACTAAGTCATCGAGAGTCTTCTGAGCTTCGCTGAGATGCCGGTTCTGCAACTGCAGATCTACGAGAAACAGCATGGTTTGTGGATTGATGGACAAAGGACTCTGATCGCGCGCAGTCAACTGTCGAATAATTTCGACAGCGTTAGTGAGCGATTCTTCAGCTGCTCCGCTCTGGCCGTCAAAATTATAGGCCCAGGCCAGGCTCTGCAACATCCCAGCATATTGGCGAGCAACTCTCTTCGTCCTAACGCCACTCATATTCTCAATTTCATTCCGGGCTTGTTCATACCAGTGGATAGCTTGGCGGTTACTTGTGGGGGTGTTAGGACGCCGCCGCTGAGCTATTTGCCCGCGAACCACCAAAGTTTTGTAGTCAAGGCTCTCGCCGCGTTCTCTTATGGCCAAGCTGGCTTTGACATGTTCTTCGGCTTGGTCCAGTAAGGCATTCGCCGCTTTGCCACTGTCGTCTGAGTCTTCAACTCCAGCGTTCAGTTCCACCAGGATCTGTGCCGCGGAGTGATGAAGCAGGTGAATCGTCCCTCGCAAGGCCCCGGCTCTGACTATTCTCAGATTCACAGGTAGGGCCAGAGCCTGCTCACATATCTCCAGAGCTTTTTTCGCTTGACCATCCTTTTTGTACGTGTCGGCGATTTGTAAATAGATACTTAGTTTGGTGATAATATCTGACTCGTGCTCCGCGGCCTTTTCCAGACTGCCCCTGACTTTGGCCAGGTTTTCTTTCTTTGAGCCTTGCCTCCAGTAGGATGCTTTAGCCATTTGCACCATTACGACATCCGTACCCAGTTTTTCAGCCTCCTGGAGAGCGTCTTCTCTAAGTCGATCTGCGGCACTGCTGAGCTCACTCGAGCTTGGCCGGGTTGAATCATCTTCCCAAGCCTTTAGATAAGCATCCACAAGTGCCCAGCCATCTAAACCGCTGCCGATCTTCGAATCTTCAGCAACTTCGTCACGCTGATCACGCTTGCTCCAGGTTTCCACTTGGTTTAGGACGGCGGTCATAAGTACTAAAGCTGCTCCGGAGTTGGGCTGTTGTTCACGGAACTGCTTAACAACGTTCTGGGCCCGGCGCCAGGACTCCACGGCCAACTTCCGGTCTTCTTTGGTTAACGGCAAATGCATGGTCGAGATCTGAGCGGCCATATTCAGATGGGTCTGCATCAGTGCCCTATGGTAATCCACCGACCTTGGTTGGTATTTGCAGGCCTTGGTGAAGAACACTAACGCTTCTCTTCTAACTTCCAAGGCCTCCAAAGGTGTGGTGTCTCGCTGCATGTTAATTACCGTCAACGTAGCCACTCCGCGCAGATAATGAGCTCTGGCGTTGGCTTCATCCAGGTTTTCTTTGGTAGACGAACTGATTAGATCGATTAGATCGTTGGCATTTTTTTGCAGATCCTGCCAGGCTGATAGCCAGCCGGAGTGCCTCCAGGCGTCCCGGACTCTTTCGTACTGCAGTTCCATCCTGGCCTTCTGAGCCTCGATACTCTGTGGGTCTATGGTGACCGCCTGCTCCAATGCGCCCATGGCCTGGCCCACGGGTTGTTCGGTGTCTACGTGGGAAACCGTTTGGCTCATTTTCAGCAGGGCCATGATCTGCGTCTCTATGTCACCCTTTTTCGCTGCCCACACTTTGGCCTGAGTGTATTGGTATAACGCCTTGTCGTATTCCCCTTGATCAAATAGTTTGTCTCCTTCAAGCAGGTACGGTTGAGGGTCACGCTGCCGCATTGTCCCTTGCCACCATCCCCAGCCAAACCCTACCAGCAGAATAAGTCCGCCCACTAATATCACCAAGAGTCTTTTATTGACCCGACTTCTAGCCATAAAACCTAATCCTTCCATCGCCCTAATGGTTCAAAACAAACCTTGTTTCCAGGGACGTCCACGACGCCTGGACCCTCTTTACTCTCTTTTGCTCAGTTCTTCCCAGTCCGGCCAAATTCGAATCATCTCCGGCAAGGCTTCTTTCAGAAACTTTTTAGCCGTCGCAATACACTGGGCATTGTTCTTAGCTCGGGGGAAAGTCAACCGGAAGAAGCCATAGTAGCTGTACTTGTCCAAGAAGTAAGCCTGCGGTTTATTTAAGTGCCAGCGTACGAAATCATGGTCGTCAAAGTATTCGCCATTAGCCACGAAAAAATAAATGATGGCGAACGACCTGTTTTGTCCGGTGTTCGGATCGATTCCGACGAAAGTGCTAGCCCGAACCGTTAGTTTGTCACCGGGCAGTCCCACATTGGGCACGCTTACTTCAAAGACGTCCGAGTCCGTCGGGGTGTAACCGGCGGCTGCCTGGCAGCGCTCCGGTGTGTGCGGTACCAACTCAGGCTTGCCGGTATAGTAGGTCGAAAATACTTCCACGAAGGGGGTCAGTCCTTCTGCGGTTTTAGAGTCAAGGTAGGTGCGAGACAGATATATCTCGGTACCCATGGCGTGTACGATGTCCTCTGGTAAAACCCTGTCTATTACCATCTCGGCTGTGTTGGGATCCTTGAAACTAATAGCTTCGAAGCTTCCCAATTCCCCGGGCAGCGAGGCCAAGGGTGCCCTCAGCTCCGCTGGCCTTTTCGCCAGATGTATCTTAAATTTCTTGATCGATCCCTGCAGCGTGCCCCCAGCCAACAGCACAATTACCAGACAAGCCAGGAAATGTTTGTCCCCTATGATCTGCCGCCAGAGCCCAGCGCTGCCGGGACGCTGGCCAGCTTGTTCCTTTTGCTCAACAAGTAGAGCATCTGACTGGCTCGCTTTTGAGTCTGAGGTTCCACTTCCCTGCGGACTCTCAGATTCAAACGGTTTTAGAGCGTTGCCTCGGCTCTGCTGGTTTGCGGGTACTTCTGTGTAGTCCTCGATAACCAACATGTTCATTAGTTTAGCCAGGCCCAGGTATATTAGCCCCGCCGGGATCAACATTAGCAAGCCTGTAAAGGTATGAAACAAGCCCTGAGCGTATTCAGGATACCCTCGATGATAAAGAACTCCGGTGATTACAACTCGAAGAAGGTTGCAGAAGATTGCCACCGGCAGAGCGGAGAGCATTAATATGACTCGCTGCCAAGTCGGCCTATCCGACAAATAGGAAGTCGCCACCGCCAGGGCCCCGAAGGCCATAATCAAGCGCATACCGGAGCAGGCCTCCTCCACGTTCAGCTGGCGCGTCTCTCCACCCAAGGTCCACAGGCTAATTACCGTTTCGGCTTGGCCCATATCACCGGCCATGTTCGCCTGCACACCCAATACTTGCAGTACTATCACCGACGCCTGGGCCGCAAACTGCTGAAGCTCATAAGCCACCTCTCTGTATTTCATTTCCGGAATATTCACTGCAAAGAGCAGGAACAGAATCGGCACCCACACAATTTTTATCACCTGCCAGCCGCCCAGCCACAGAACCATACCGAAGAGCATCCCAATCATTCCCAGATACACCCCGTAGCTGTTCCGCAGCCAGAAGGCCAGAGCTTGCAGAGCTAGGCCCATCAACACTAACAGCAATCCGCTGTAAGCCGGTTTGACTTTCACCTTCAGAAGCTTCTGATAGTTGCTGGCCAGAAAGTAAAGGCAGAACAGCGGAATGATAAATCCATGCGACCAATCCGGCTCAGTGTACCACACCTTCACCAATTTGGTTAAGTACCCATGGTTTAATAATAGGAACGCACCGGCCAACAGCGCCATCTTCCAGCTGTTGGCTGGACTGAAGATGGTGGCCCGAATCAGCCCTCGCTTAGAAAGATAATCCGGCAGGGCGCTAATTTGCTCTGCTGTGTTGGAACTCATTGGATAAACACACTTCCGTGTAGAGGGACTTCTCCCGGTTATCAGACTTATCCGGAAGTAGTTTGGCTTTTACCAGAACAACAAATTGGGCAACTCGAACGGCCGGAACGCGTCCCGGTCCGCATAATTGCGATCATAAACAAATCCGAATCCGTAGGTTGCCCGGAAACCGTTTCGAATAATCGCCATCCAGGGCGACACAGGCGAGGTTCCTACGTTGATTATATCATCACGTTTGATGTAGTAATCTGGCTGCACACCCGCAAAGATTTTGGCCACATCTACTTGCACTATCTGCTGTTTATGGCCGCCAATCCGCCGGGTAATATCTACCTTGCTCGGCTGGGCCAGTACATTCAAACTGCCCGCGCCGGCGATAGCCCGCGTGAGGGTTATCGGCACAGTGCCGATTCCATAGGTTCCCGGCCGGTTGATGTTACCCATCATATAATAGAACCCTATCTCAATACGCGGCACGTGAATGACGTCATGGTTACGAATCACGATATTGTAACTGGCGTTGCCGGCGTATAGTTCAAGCAGCGGTATTCTGATGACTCGTCCTGTAAAGGGCAGTTTCTTACTCCGGGTTGCTGTCATCGACCAGTCAAAATCTTTATGCTCGGCTGGCCTTGTCTGTTGGGTCGAACTGCTTCCTGGGACCAGATCGGAAAAATACACGGCGCTCGACATATTCGCGTTATCATTGCCTGCAGACTTGCCGGGAATAGCCTTTAGTACTTCTTCCAGTTCTTCCTCCGGCAAGAGTTGCGGTGGTCCCATCTTGGCTGGCTCAGTCGGACCTGCAGCTTCGCGGAGCGGTTTTGCCTCCGCTATTTCTGCAAGCTCAGTTGGCTCAGCCTTTGCCTGACGGATCACATATACATAGGCGATGTTGGTCTGGACGACACCATAACCCTGGGCCAAGGCTTCGAGCAGCCGGTAATCAGCCCTGGTTATGGGATGGGTCCCTGCATAATAGACTGCTCCGATGATTGAGAAGGTCCGCTGGATTCGGCTAAGCACCGCAACAGTTACCCGCGGGTCCCTGAGTATGTTCGGGTAAAGCACCTCCTCGATCCGCTCGGTCAGTTCCCTAGCGGTTAGCCCCTCGGCCTTGATCTGTCCGACGTGCTGGATGGTAATAAAGCCAAGATCGTCAACCATCAACCGCTGCACATACGGGGTATCGGGCTGCAGTAACTCGAATACCCCCACATCAACCGTGTCCCCGGGGCCTATGGCATAATCCACCGTTATTACCTGCAGGTCTTCAGGTGTGGGATCCTCGGCGTAACCGAACTCTTCGTACTCTAATGTCTCTAGTTCTTCCGCCGCCGAGAGCGTCTGCAGGATTGACTGCTCGACCGGCTGGGGTTTCCATCGGCCCAGAGCCCCGGCGGGGTCAGTAACACTCCAGCCAGCACAGCCGCTAAGGGCCAAACAAAGCAAAGCACACCACAGCCCTATTACCCACTGTCGCATGCCAGCGGCGTTTCTTAGCCGGCGGATACATTCAATAAGTCGAAATGGGTTATAAAACAATGCTCAACCACCTCTCATTGCCCGATCATACCGGGCGTCATACAGCTGCTACATACTCTTGTTCGTGTTTGTCTCAAAGACGTTTACACGCTTACAGGGTTTAGAAAAGCCAAATCTTCTCCCAACAGACCTCCAGGGGCCTGCTCCTGTCTAGCCGATAAAACCGGCTCATCGTCTCAGGCACTGCTTCTCCTGTTACAAACATATCGGTTTGCGGTTTATAAGACCTTGACAAAAAAACGTCATAACCGACAAAACCATAAATATTTACCGATATACACTTCTTACCGGGCTTTGCCTCTTTATCCTCTGAACTTTTGATCCAAACTCAAGGCCATTATCAGTACTGTCAGGGCAGTTTTCTCCTCTGAAATCTCCTCTGCGCCCCTTACCAGTTCGGCTGTCATAACTACTACCGTTTTGAACTCTAGAGGGTTCGGTGAAATTTCTCTAAGAGTGGACCTCACAGCAGAAAACTGCCAGATGGGCTGTTTTGACTCCAATAACCCAGGGCAGGGGGCTAACGAAATTTTGCGGTACTTCTTTGTAATTTATGTAAAATAAATGAGTTAGCTACCCTTTTCGGCATCGATTAAAATAACACCTGTTTTGGCCAAAAGGACAAAAACCCCGCAGCCCCAAAGACGGTAGCCAGCTAACGATACGAGAAAGTCTTTCTTTAGAGGAAACACGGGCACAAGCGTAGCTATGGAAAGCAGTTATGCGCCGCTATGGATTTCGACAATCTTCACCTGTAGATATTCTTGTCGATGTCCCTTGTGCGTCATGGAATTCTTCCGCCGTCGGAATTTCAGCATTTTGAGCTTAGTTCCCTTAACGGGCCCAGAAACCTTGGCCACGATTTTAGCGCCCGCCAGGACCGGAGTGCCCACATGGGTCCCCTTTTCGTCTTTGATCAGCAGAACTTGGTCCAATTCTACCGTGTCCTGTCCCTCGGCCAGATCGCACTTGTCGATATTAAGAACGTCATCCTGGCGGATAAAGTACTGTTTTCCGCCGTTTTCTACGATTGCATACACCATAAGCTCCGAAAAAGCGTCAGTTTTGCGAATTTTTATCCTTGGCTCTTCGCCTAATCACTAAGAATGTTATACTAGCCGCAGCGGTTCAGGCAAGGGAAAAAAACCAATCTGGCGATGTTGGGAGTCCAAATGGCGGTTCTAGCAGGTATAGACGAGGCTGGCTACGGGCCCCTATTGGGACCATTAGTCTCAGCGGTTACAGTGTTTCGCGTCCCTAACGCATTGTGTGACCAGTCGTTATGGAGCATTCTAACATCCAGCGTCACTAGCCGCCCTGCCAAACGCGCCGGACGACTTGCCATAACTGACAGCAAAAAACTCTTTACCCGTCGCGACGGCCTAGCTCGCTTGGAACGCTCCGCCCTGACTTTTATGCATTTACTCGCCAAGCCGACGGGCCATTTAAGCCAATTGCTCAGTTCTCTGGGCGACGGCTGTCACCAGCAGATGAACAATTACCCTTGGTACCAGGGCCAATCAGTGCAGTTGCCCCACGCAGCCGACCCTATGGACTTGGCTACCAGCTTGAACGCCCTGCGTCTGGACACTCAGCGCAATGATATTGCCTTTCTCGGAGCCCGCACCCAGGTGCTGCTGGTCGGCCGATATAACGAGCTAGCCGAGAAGACCCGAAACAAGTCCGCCGTATTATTTGGCTTGGTCGGAAAATATATAGATCGCCTCGTCAAAGCCTACGCTCACCAGGGTTTGGTTATTTACGCCGACAAACTGGGAGGACGCTCACATTACCGCTCACATTTGCAGCAGCTCTTCGACGACTGGGATCTGCGAATACTCCAGGAAACTGACAAGGCCAGCAGCTATCAGCTCAGCAAAAACTCTCTCTCTTGGCAAATCCACTTTGAAGCTAAGTCCGATGCTAAGCACTTACCAGTTGCCTTAGCTAGTATCTATGCCAAATACCTTCGCGAGTTATTCATGTCGCTTCTCAATCGCTACTGGTGCGCCCAGGTTGTCGATTTGCGTCCGACAGCCGGCTATTATACCGATGGTCGGCGTTTTTTAGCTGACATTGACCATCACTGTAAAAGGCTCAAGACCCCCATGGCAAAACTCATCAGGAATAGGTAGGATGGGGGGAAATTAGCACTGTTCTTACAGAAGGGGATACCCATGAATGAGACAAATAACAATAGCGCGAGCCCGCAGGCACGTTGCGAGCTGTCCGCCGGAAACATGAGGGTGGCCGAAGGTCCCATCCTTGCGCCTCGGGAGGAAGTTCAAGCGGGATATGAACGGGGGATGCTTTCGGCGTTACCGGGTATGGACGGGTGCTTTTCTATGCCGTCTGAAAGCCGCTACGAGTTCTGCCTCTGGGACCTATGGCACAAGGGGGATAAACCCAGCCGATAGCGACCCATTAAAGTGTCAAATCAACGGGTTGCAGAGCCTGGCCGGCCCGCTATCGGATGACGACCGGTATATCCGCATCCAAATCGCGGTGCTCCAACGCTGCTGGTGGGAATTTCCCAAGAACGTTGACTGTATACTAGATGGAATCGGTACAGGTCGGATAAATTTAGATCGTCAGATTTCTTGTGAACCTCCATGGTCGGATATGCTTGAGATCCTTCGGTATCAACGGCAACATCCTGGAGCCCATGCGACGCACGCTGCAGGCCGCTCGCAAACACTGGAAGGGAACTACGCGTTACCGAGCGATCGCCAGTGTAGGGCCATGGCCTACATGAACATATTAACTTGGTGGATTTACGGTGGCGATGTGGGGGCATTCAGCAAGATGCATCCAGAGTGGGGAGAACTAGCACAACATGTATACGAGCAGCTAGGTGAGCCAACAGCCCTGAAGCGTCTATACGCGGGAAAGATGTGCGCCACCATCGCCTGGGGGGCTATACCTGCATCGAAATGGCCTACTGAGGCATCGAAGCAAATGACTGAACTGTTTGATTCGCAGATACGCCAACACTATGACGACAAGCAAGACCCACTCGGCGATATGATCTATAACGACAACATTTGCCATAACTCTTATTTCCGCCACCTGGATCGGCGGATAGCCTCAGTTGGAGCAGGCCATGCGGTTGATCTTCCGGATCGAGGGTGCGAGCGTAAGCGTATACATGAAGCGGTCACCAACTATGTCCACGCGCTAGGTTCATGGCTTGCGCGGCGAACGGCAAAAGAGACTATTGCTATATGGGGTCCTGCCGCGGCGACTGTAGAACACGTATACGAAGTGCTTGGGGAGCAGAGCCCGCGAAAAAGATGGCTTGTGGCATGCTTATGGTTACAGCTGAGTGAGAACCAGAAGCATCATGGCCGGGGAGCACTGGATGAGGATCCAGAGCGTTTTGCCTTGCCACCCGATGCCATGAGAGCCTAGACAAGAAACAATAAAAGAAAGACCCCCATGGCAAAACTGGTCAGAGTTAGGTAATCAATCTTGTTTCACAAAACCGCTGTCCCAGTCTTTCCAAACAGGTTCAAAACCAGCTCGGCTTATCATCGCCGCCACTTGGGCTGGGCTTCGATCATCGTCAATCTGAAATTGCTGAGTTGCTCCCTCAGGACAGGAATAACCGCCGGGACTTGTCTTACTGCCAGCACTGATCTTGGTTATTCCAAGTTTGATCAAGTGGTCTCGTAACGAAGCGCCTTCGCGAGTCGATAGTACCAAACCAGAATCGGCGAAACACAATCGAAGGGCCAGGATCATCTGGACAATATTCTTATCAGTGATACGATTTCTTTTGTTCCTGAACATGCAGTGTGTATCAACACAAAAAGTCATTGTGGTCTTGTAAATCCCTATTGCTATTTTGGACAACCAAACGTCTGGCCTCGCGGCTATCCCTTGCGCCAGATTTTAGCAAATGATTGTCCATTTTTTTCCGGCAAGATCCATACCTGGGTACCGGTACAACAAGGCCTCGTAAATTGTGATCCTGATGTAGATGCTATTTTTAGACTTACACATAATAATGAAATTACCTTTGATAATCACAAAAAACCGTTAGCGCTTGAACGTGGTACATTGTGCCCCTTCAATACACAAAATACTTTGATATATCATGATGCATTCTGGGGAATGGT
>SDBV01007763.1_pt1 | contig 14600 bp, 27 predicted proteins | sample 2277081 | NCBI WGS metagenome assembly SDBV01 (sample SAMN10402039, study PRJNA504765) | marine sediment metagenome | isolation source: marine sediment core GS10_PC15, 223 cmbsf | place: Arctic Ocean: Southern Knipovich Ridge | collected 2010
CTATCGCATCGGTCAGCTTCACCATATGCTCAGGCGGGTCCTGGAGCTGTGCTACCTCGACGCACAACCGCAATACCTTGCTAAAGAGCTCGATGTTGCTCATTCCATGACCTCCGTTGGCTCCTTTTGCTTCTCGATCTCCTCACGTGCGGCGCGCCATGCCACGGTGTAGCATCCCGGACACATGACCACCATGCGGACGTCTTTCTTGTCCTGCTTCGTCTTACAGGCGTCACAAGAGTAGGTCGGCTCAGCTCTCGGCGTGGACGCCGGCGCCGGCGCTTCCGTGATGTTTTGCATCTGCCTCAACACCTCATCTATAAAGTCTTTGAGGGCTTTGATCGGCATTTTCCAGATCTGGAAACGGGCAAGGAGCTCCTCTTGCTGCAGGAAAGTGGGGAGTCTGCCCAGCTCAGACGCCGCGCCTATGCCAATAACACCTTTGTCCAGGGCGTCCCGGATCTCGGGGGAAGTGTCGGCCACTTTCAGGTACTTCTCGACCCACTCCCGGTTTGTGCCGGTCCGATCGGCGATCTGGTCAGAGTCCAGGTTGTAATCCTGAGCCAAACTCTGAAATACGGCCACCAGCTCGCTCGGTCGTGTCTTACCTTTGAGGGTGGAGGTTATCACGTTCTGCAACAACGCGTCGCCTTCCGCTCCTCCGGAGACTATCGCGTCGACCACGGTTTTTCCCTCGCGTTTGGCCTCTTCTAAACGGTTTAATCCATCGACCAGGGTATAGCCGTCAGTATTGCCAACAAGCATTATCGGCACTATTTGACCTAGTGTATCAATCGACTGCTCCAGTATTTTCTTCTCGTCCTCATCATAGTATGCCGTGATCCGGACCTTTGGCACGGTGATCTTTGCGATCTGGACTTTGATGAGCTTTGCCATGTTGACTTACCTCCGTTTATGTGATACTTTTGGCCCCGTCCGGCCCAATAACAAACGGCGACCCGCGAATCCTGGTAACTGAAACCGCGTGTCGCCGCACTAAGGGAAAGATTATGTCAACAGTAAAAGAAAAACCAGCAAATGTCAACCCTCTGCCACGGAAAGCGAAATGCGGGCAGTTTACGTGGCTGCAGGAAACCCCCGCGGGGAATCTCAACTTCGGCCCCCTCTTTTGCAAGTCCTGGAACTGTCCGGCGTGTCGCCGGGTGAAGATCGCCAAGCTGGCCGAGGAGCTCGAGGACACCGAGATCCTGCAATACCTCGAGATCCAGGTCAACAAGCGATGGGGTGACGTTAAGCCGGCCCTGGACCCGTTTCTGAAAAGGATCCGGAGGGGTACAAAAGGTTTCCAGTACTTCATGGCGATCCGCTCCGAGCTCCACAGTTGCACCATAGGTCTATTCCTCTCGCACCACATGATACCGCCCAGAGACATAGAACGCGCCTTCGCGGAGCTCGACTTCAAAGCTGATGCCGCCTCCGAAACACTCTACCGAGCGGAGGGCAAGCGCGACAAACTGAACGGCCTCCTCGATGTTTGGGGCTCTGACACCAAGTTCGTCCATCGTATCAGGCACTCTCGCCGCTTCTTTACTCATGCTACACCGCCCTCCGAATCAGATCCCGCAAAGCCGGCGCTTGTGTCCCGCTTACCTGTATCGTACTGGGTTTGGCTCCTGGAGTCTGAGGGGTATCAGGTGTACCAAGAGCAGCCGGATCAGTACGTAGCGCTCGGAGCTGCTGCGCGAGTACTTCGACCTGGAGCGAGAGCCGGGCCAATTCCTGCTTGATCTCGGCCAGGCACGAATAGCAAACATGCCCGGACAGATCCTCGTCGCAATAGACACAGCGCGCGCTCATCTTACTTACCCCTCCGCTTGGGCTTCGGCTCGTTTGTCAGGGGCGGTGGCAGATCACCCATGCCGCCTTTTAGTACATCGTCAATACTTCTAACATCCTCCGGGCGGATCTCTTGGCGCTCACCGCCGCCGCCCTGGAGTTGGTTCCAATGCCGCTCTGCTTCCTCAAACGCCTTATCCTCGTCAACGGCCGTTTTGAGCGGTGGCTCCTCCAGGCCCTCGGGCGCGCGCGGCTCCTCGGGGATCTCCCAGTTGGATAGATAGTTCTCGAGGACGTGGACCCACGTTGGCCCGATCACCTCACATAGAGCCTCAAAGGTGGTACAACATTCCAGCGTGTCCCACTCCTCTGTCACAGTCTCCGGCCCCTTGCTCATAATACCGGCGCTGGCGTCCATGATAATCACAAACGCCACTAGCCTTGATGTTCTCAGGTCCATAATCTAATCTCCCTCCGTTTCACTTTCCCACACCGGCATATCCGGAAACGCGGCCCGGAGCGCGAAGCGGATAGCCTGCTTCTCGCATATGCGGTCCGGCCACTTCCGCAACACCGGATACCGGTATTCTTTGCCATCTTTTGTCATTTCGTCGATCTGTGCCTGGAGTACTCTGTGCCGGCCCACAAAGGCGTGGTCACAGCCCTTGCGGTACACGTTGGCCACCCATGCCTGGTCAGTGGGCTCATAGCCAAAGCTCGTCTTTTCCTCGAGCATGAGCGGCCTGGAGCTGACGCCGTTGAACTCGCCGGTCTGCTTTGCCAGGAAAAAGAGCCCGTCGATCTCGATATACGGCTCGCCGTACATGAGACAAACGTGCTTGCGGTACACGTCCAGGCTGTACCGGCCGGCGAACTCGATAAGCGCTTTCACCTGGTCCGGGGTAGCGCGGCGGTCCGTGCCGGCGTCTTTCACGTCCTCCAGCGTTTTCCCGAGGTGCTCGACGGTCATTATGGCGCCCCCGGACGGATGCAGCCGGCGCTTCTCTATGGCGTCCTCCACGTAGACCGGCAGAGGCTCACCCTGGTCATGGAGCTGCGTTATCGTTGGGATATTGTGAAACTCCGTTGACTCGGGGTGTGTGTTGCACCGGACGTTGTAAGCGTTCTCCACCCAGGTCAACACCAGGGGCTTACCACAGTCCAGCTCGCCGCATACGTGGGTCATAACCAGCTTCTTTCCCTCCTCATATTCAACTTTCACTCTTTGTCCTCCTTTGCTTTCTTCCGGCCGATCCGGACGCCAAGGTCAACGGCGACGGAATAGGCTAACAGTATCTTGGTGTGATCTCCGCAGATCCCATAGTGCGCAGTCCATAACTCGGCGACCAGATTGAGATTCTCAATGGCGCCGTGGGCCTCTATCACCATGGCCCAGCTCTCGGCGTCTGAGTCTCCCGTGAACTCGAGCAGTTCCCGTATGACCTCCGGTAGCTCTTTGCTCATATCCGCACCTTACAGATCCACGTCCGGGACCTTGTGGCGTACCGCTCCGAACCAATCCCGGAAGTCGGGCATGGCCATCACCACCAGATCCACGCGGGATCCTTCCTCATGCAGCACCAGGATCCCGAGCTGTTTCTCCGAGGCATGACCCCGGGCGGTTTGCAGCGCGTCCTTAATCCAAGTTGGTAATTCCTTTCGGCTCTTGACCTCAATGCTATAGAAAGGTGTGCTCACGTCCGGTCCCCTTTCCCCGTATTTATTAGTCCTCTCACCCTCAAGGAGTCGAGCTATGCGGCGCTCCGTCCGCTTCCATAGCTTTTCGCCCATGGCCCGCGTCCTCCGTCCCAGGATAGTCAGCATAGGCCTCGTCGAGTAGCCGCTCGATAGTTTCGCTGAAAGTCTCACGAGGCCTTTGTTTCTTCCAGATGTACTTAAACAGTACATCCGAGACCCGGATCACTTTGTCGCCCATTTCCTAATTCCTCCTCTCACTTCCTGTTATTGCGAGGTTGGGATCTCCATGCCCAGTTGGCTCAGGTTGGCCAGGACCAGGTTCCTTGCCTTGTCGACGGCCTTGTGCGCGTCGTACGCCGCCTGAGCCTTTTCGTGCGAGTCGAAGTGGCCGCGGTTGATGATTGCCCATAGCAACAACTCTGCGGCGCTCAAGCACTTCTGCAACTCTTCGAGCTCTTGCTCCTCGATCTTTTTACCCATTCGTTATCACCTCCTCTCTAGTAAATGATTCTTACAGGCAAGGGCCAGAGGGTAGGCCGTCAAAAACGGGATCTCGGCCCTTTTCCATTGACGTAATGGACCCGAGTGCCATCGCACACGGTCGACAGACCTGTCTCTGACGATTAGGAACAGAGGGAAATTGCCCCAAAAGGCGCGCGTCCTGTTAGGTATGATGCTGATAACCTGTTGAGGCCTCAATTCCAGGTGCGGTATGAGACCCCGGACGTTCTCCATGAGCCAACAGCGCGGTCTCAGCTCCTCGACAATGGCCAGGAAGCTGTGGACTAGCTCGAGACCCCGCTCAATGTTTGGTGGATCTTTCCATAGAGTCTTACCAAAGTTGGCGAGCCGTGAGAAGTCGCGGCATGGTGGAGATCCGACAATCACGTCGAAGTAGTCGGAGGATCTGAAGGGGAGTTTCCGGGCGTCGGCCAGGACCAAATCGAAGGGATACCCCACGTTGACAATATCGACCCCGGTACAATCGAACCCCGCAGCGCTAAAGCCCTTGCTCCAACCGCCGAGGCCGCAAAATACGTCCAGCACTTTCAGCACGGAAAGCCTTATAACACAACGGGTACACCGTGTCAAGCGTTGACAGTGTTGATATAATAGAGGTAAGATTACTGAGACTAGCGGTGTAATTCGCCCAAGTAGTAGTACTATAGATGAATTACACCGCGACGTGTGGAGGACTCAATCAGATATGAGACTTGTAGACTTTATGGAGCACGTTTTAGTGGTAGCCATGGCCGTGGGGTTCCTGGCCCACTTCGGCATGATAGTCAAAGTCGGACCGGTGCTCATCGGGGAGCCGAGCGGCGTAGTGCTCGGCTTGGAGATCTCCGCTTTTACTGTTTTCGTCTGTTTTGGAGCGCTGCGGCTCCTCGGGAAACTATGAGCTCTGCGCATCCTCCGCCGCGTCCTCGAGCTCGTCCTCCAGCTCCTCTTCACTGACGCCGGGGTCAATGACACGGTACTCGTCATACTCTGGGTGATCCTCTACCATCACTCGAGCTTTCCAGTCGTAACGAGTAAAGCGTAGTACCACTGCTGATATTTCATATCATAACCGAGACCCGCATATTCAGCGCTCCAGGTGGTCAGGTTGATAATCCCCGCGGCTACAAACTTATCCAGGTCCGTCCTCGAGGGAGTTTTGAGCTTGGCCGGTTGCTCCACGTCCCACAGATCAAAGAGCGCCCCTATCGATACCACATCATAGCCGAGCTCGGCCAGGGCGCCGGTAATCTCACCTTTGGGCCTGAGCCCCTGTTGGTAGAGCTGGCGCAACTCCGACTTGACCAGCTCCCGGGACCGCTCCAGCGTGGCCACGTTGGCCGAGTCGAGGATCAGGGCAATCTCTTGCGCTCCATAGTTCAGATCCTCGAGCCGGGCCTCGGCCTCGAGCCTGGTCAAGGTTTGCTGGCGGTACAGTCGTTCGATCTCGCTCCGGGTGAGGACCCGATCCGACTCGGCGTTGAAGCGAATGGTGAAGTCGGTCATTCTCTCGGCGTTGGTATCATCGAAACCATGGGTGCGGTATGCAGCATAGAGCTCGTCGCGGCTTAATATGCCGACTTTGTGCATCCGCCGCACGTCTACACGGGTCAGAGGACTGAATGACATTGCGGTGAGCTTCTCCCGCCAGAACGGGGGGATCTCCACCAGGCGATACCAGTCGTTGAGGGCGGCTTTCCCCTCACCGTCGCGTGTTATCCACTCAGCGCGGGTTTTTGGGAGGTCGGGAACGCCGGACTCGAGTTGCAACAGTCCCCTATGGAGCATTTCCGTTACCTGTATCCAACTGGCGTGCTCCCAGTGGGCCCGCCAGAAGTTCTTAATCTGGTCGTCGGTCATGCCCGCCTTGTAAAAGTCGTCCAGCCTGAGATTTCCATACTCATCATCGAGGCCGTACCGTGTAATCATTCGGTCCTCGAACACCTCTCGAGCTTGCCACCGGACAAGATCGCTAGGTGTGGGGTAAAACTCCTGTGAGGTGTAATAGGCTTCGGCTCGGTCCGTGGTAAAGCCAACCTCATACATGGCCTTTAGGTAGTCGTTTTGGGTGAGCTGGCCGCGGCGCCTGAGTCGTGCCAGCTCAGGCGGGTCAAGCCGTGTCAACGCGGCCTCTACCAGCCCTGTGAAACGCTCATCTGTCCAGCCGCCGTCCCGAACGTCAGACTTAGCCAGCTCCGATAGCTTATCGGGGGAGAGTGTTCCCGCTGGCCACGTGCCTAGCGCTGTGTTATCCGGGTACAGCAAGGCCGCTTGAGACCTCAGCCATACCGCAAGCCCTATTGTGGGGTCCCAGCGGGCCTGATTGGCGGTCCGCTGGATCTCGTACTGTAAGAGCAAGAGGAACGGTCCGAGCGTGGAGCTGATGATACCGCCAGTTGCGCCGGCACCCGCCGCCTGGGCCAGGAAAGCGCCGGCGAATGATTTCGGATCTTTCATCTCGCCGAGAAGGCCGCCGAGCTTCTTTTCTATAGTATCCTCGGCGGAGATTGGTTGACCCCGAGCTGCCGCGTCCTGGTTGCGGCGGACGTCTGCGGAAGTTAGAGTCGAGCTCATGTGACCAACGAGTGCTGACAATACGGGCTTGAAAGCGATCTCCAGGGCGTCAAGTGCCAGCTTCATCACTCCCGCGAGTGCCAACGAGTACCAGTCCAGGATCCCCGACCAGAGCGGCGACAGCCAGCCTTTAAGTGTGTTCAGCCATGACTCCCAACGTGTCATATCATGCCACCTTCTCGTTCAGCCAGTCGGAGATCCGGGCCTCGATGTAGCCGAACGGGTCAGAAAAGAAGTCGATTATATCGTCCTGGACGGCAAACACCCATCCTGCTATTGACTGTACCTGGTTGAACAGACCGATAAACGGCGTCCATGAGCCAAGTATATCCCAAAGCGTTGTTCTGATTGAGTCCCAACTCGGTATTTGCTCTTGCACCCAAGATATTTGAGTCGTGATAAACGCTTGGAAGCCTCCGATGGCAAAGTCCATTCTGTTGATTGCGTTGTTTATCCAGCTTTGGATCGGGTTCCAGACACCCGTCCACCAGTCAGAAACGCTGTTGGTGAACCATGCCGCGGCCCCAAATATCCAGTCGTCGATCTTGACGAAAGCCGACCACGCTGTACCGAGGGCGCTGGCGAGGTCCGCAATAATAGGGGCCAGCCTTTCATGGATCCAGTTCAGGCCGTTTATCACCCAGTCAATAGCGCCTTCGACAGCTTCGCCCGGGGTGAAGGAAAAAGGCGGGATTTTAATACCCAGTATAGTCACCCAATCCCCGGCGTGGAGGTTCAGGAAACCACTGAGGAGCACACCTTCGAGTACAGCCGGTTTCTTGAAGTATCCCACGGTCGGAGTGTCGAGCCAAACAGTGAGCCCGCCGACAACGTCGTCGGCCTTCCACACCTGGATATCGTAATCCCACCAGTACGACCAGGCCCATAGCTCCACATTATGAGAGGGCATTGTAAAGGCAAACAGCCAATTGCCGATCTCGCCCGGTTTGAGGGACAGGAACGGGACATAGAGATACTGCCAGGAGCCGCCCGAAAAGTAGGATAGCTCAGCGTTGAACACCCAATCCCAGGGTAAAAGGTTCTTGATCCGGATGAGCGCAAGGACTTTTACGCCCTGGGCCTTTTTCGGGGGAGCCGTAAACTCGGTTATCTCGCTCTTGACTCCGGCCATGGCTCCTCTACAGCGCCTTGATCTCGTCTAAAGTCTTGGCCTTTTCAGCTAGCAGGGGCTTGACCTGATCCGGTTGCATCGAGGTGTCCGGAACGTCGATCTCGAATAGGATACCGCCCTTTGTCATAGCTGAGACTCGATAGAACTTCTCGAGTTCACCTTCGTCCGTGAGCCGGAACTGCGGCCTCATTTTCCGTACCGTGTATTCCTTTGCCATCATTCCCCCCTTTTACGTCGCTTGATATACGTCCATGGTTTGAGATCGATACCATAATAAAACGTGACTACCGCCAGCAAAGAGTATGAGATCGCCGAGTCGTAGCCTTTGAGCTTGAGCAGCACGATAGACACGATCAGGATAACGGCTATGGTGTCGGCCGGCTTCCAACCTCGCATATTCACCCCTTGTTCCACTTATTCTACTCATCCTATCACAGTTGCCTGAGAGTGAGGAAAGCCCACGGCCGCTTCCTGCAGGTCCAGGTTCTGAGTATAAAAGCTGGTGGGAGAACCTGAGCTCGAATCTCTCGAGAGACAAGCCATGACGTACTGATAAGCTGTACTTGAGGACGTATATGTCAGGGTATCTACCTCGACGCTGCCCGGTTCGCCGTAGTAATCCGTTGTATGGATACGGGCTGTAGTCGTCGTGCCGCTACGGCTCATGGTGACATAGTACAAAGTGCTCAATGATAATGCACCAGTCTCATCTGAAGCATCATTTTCCCAGTCCTTGATTTTGTGAATGTTGACAGTGAAGAAATAGGCCATCCCAACATTAGCAGTTATTATGTCCGCCAGGGTTGAAGCAGCATTAGCCAAGCCCCAATGGCCATGAATAGCGGATCCGGTCTGTGCTGATATTAACACCTCAAACCTATGTTCAAAGTCTCCAAAATGAGAAGCGCCGAAGCTCTTACTGACGTGTGAAACAGCCCCCCTGTCCATTGAGCTTACGTCGACCTTTGTCGAGGTGACTGTAATATCGGCGCCTGAGTCAACTTCGGCGTATCCTGTGAAGTCCTCGAGCGGGTCGCTGCCGGGTATGCTTGCGAGGCTGTCGAGGTCCATCGCCAGCAATTCGGTAAGGGCTTCTGAGGTTGCCAGGGTGGTTATTCCCTTCAATAGCGTCTTATCGCCATAAAGCGTTGCTTCCAACTTGCTCTGCTTTTTCTCGGAGAGGCTTTGCCACTTCTTGACCTTGTATTTGGCGAGCCTGATCGCGCCTTTGAGTGTTCGGTACTCGGCCAGGAGCGTTTCCTGTTTGACCCGGTATATTTGGCTGTAGCTCTTTAGCTTGCCCTTGTATTTCATGTCACTCGCAGCGATAGCGCTCTGGCGGTTGTACTCCAGGCGCATCTGTTCAAGCAGGTTGTATACCGCGCCTAGCTTGTCGAGGTCGTTGTCTAGCTCCGGGGGATAGGTAATTCCATACATTTCTGCTTACGTCCTGGTCACCTTGAGCGTTATGGTAAGCCTCTCGATTGTGGCCACCGAGTCCACGTTGAAGCGTAGTATATCTCCAGCGGCGATACTCGTTGTCCAGCCCGTCAGCGTTGCATCTTGGCTCTTGGTCGCCCCGGAGATCGTCGGCACGGCGCTCGACGTTATCGAGTCGCCGTCAATCGGCGGGAAGTTGGCATAGGTGTCCTTCCAGATGTCGACCACGATTGAGCCTGATTGATCGGCGAGCATGGTGACTGATTTGATAGTGCAGGGAAAGTCAACGACCAGATCCCCCTTGATGCCCGTGGTGATCGCCGAGCCGCCGCCGTCAATGATAAATACAATGGTCGAATCAAGGGCAAGTAGTGTTATAGCCTCGGCTACGGTCATGGCCGCTATGTTTCCCGCTGCCTTGCGGCCCAGAAAGCGACTGGCGGCCACGGCCAGGGCGGCCGGGGTATTGTCTGAGTTGGCGGCCAGGATAGTATTCGCGTCAAAGAGGGCTTTGAGAGTAATGCTTGCCGTATCGACCAGGGTTGCATCGCTGACCTTGTTATTGAGGTCGGCCAGGGTGTCGGCGTTGTGGAGGGCTCCGGCCAGGTCGTGGGCCTCTGGCGCCGGCGCGGCGGGTATCCACTTCGAGGTTCCGTTATCCCATACCAGGGCTTCACCGTCTGAGGGTGTAGGCGCGTTGACGTCCCCTATATCGTTGAGCTCGTCGATTGAGATAACCACTTCTAACCTCCCTGAGCTATCTGCCGCCGCTTTAAGCCACTTTTTCGCACCATCGTCCCAAACGAAAATCTTTTTCCCTGCTCCCATGCCTCACCCCTTTTTACGGCTCATTCTGAGTCAGGATGTAATCGTCGGCGTATAAAGACTCACCGCTCGCACCTTCCCGAGCTCTCATATATATGTCTAACCGCGCCGGTTGGCTACTAACGGCGGTGCTGGGTGCTTCTGTTAAGTCTGCCGCCAGTTCGTTGAATAGGATGCGCGTATATATGGTTTTCTCAAGATCGAATACCATTTTCAGGGTATTGAAATTCCACTTTGAGACATAAGGCGCCCGGATGTTCAGGTCAGGTATCTCAATCCAAGAGCCCGAGCTATTGAGGTACTCCAGTTGGCCCAGGGCGTTATTGTACCTTATACCGAATTGGGCAACGTTGGCGGAGTCATAGTAACTCGATAGGAATTGGAACCAAGAGAGGTTGGAATTGATAGTAAAGGATATTTCCATGCCTATCTTGCCTAAGACTGGGACCGGGAATATACGAAATAGGGCTACATTCGCGGCGCTACTATCAAGCGTGTACTTGGCAGAGAAGCCGCCCGACCTTGACACGTTGCCGTCCCAATCAACCCCACTACCCGCTCCGGATTCGCTTTTCTGCCATGCGCTGAGCCCACTCTCGAAGTCGTCGAACCAAACCACGTCCCCACGTCTATCAAAGGTGACAATACTCCCCAGCCGCGCGGCCAGCTCCGCTAGATCCGTGAGGGGGTAGAGCGGGCCCCTGCTCCTGATCCGGTAAAAGTCAGGGAGGTCGTAGCTCATTTACTTCTCCAAAGGTGGGAGTCCGAAAGCGTTTCTGAGCTCCTGAGTGCCTTGGCGTGTGGAGCGGCCAAACTGGTGTTCAGCCACCCTGGCCGGGAGAAGCCCTATGCGGATCTCGATGTCGTGGGGGAAACGCGTCGTCGGAGCCCAACACCGGGCTATGAGAACGTGCGGCGGCTCGAACAGCTCGAAATAGTCGTCCCACTCTATAGTGAAGCTGTCCGCTTTCAGGGTCCCGCCCACGCTCGAGGGCCATAGCTGGTGATTGTGCTGCAGGATTGTCACCTCGACCAGATGGGCACAACCCGGGGGGAATGAGACAGACACGCGGTGAATAACGCCATGGGATAAGCTCAGGTCGAGCTCCGCCGGCGCGTTTTGAGCCGTTGCGGCCGGGACCGTTATGGTGTAGGTGTAAAACACCCTACGACCCCGGATCGCTCACATTTACGGGCCAGTAGCCGATAGTCACGTCGTCTATGTTGGAAACCGGCTCGAGGTAAAGGCCGAGCTCCATGCGGAACGGAGGATCAAAACTCAGGACTCTGCAGAGCTCAACGGCCGGGGACATTCTTATCTGATCGCCGGTACTTTGACCGTCAATTATATTGAGGACGCCGGCCGTGTCGGTAGTCGCCGGCGTTATCATCACCCAATAGACCAGGCACTTTCCCCGGTAGACAAGATCATCGGCGGTGATTCGCTTGGTCAGTACACTTTGGGGCCTCATTTGATCGTACCTCCAACTTTATGATCTAAAACTAGGGGGCGAGAGCAAAATCGCCGATCTGCCCCCGCCCCCGATCACTACCTGGCGTATCTGGTTACTGGTACGCTGTGATTACCTCATCGGCGAGCACCTTGATAACCGAGCTCGAGTTGCCGGAAGCGTTGAGCTCGATCCGGACCCATAGGGACCCGAGTTGAGAGGAATCGATCCAGGTCCTCTCATCCATGAGGTCGAAGTACGGGATAGCCGTCACGGAGAATGGGAAAACGCCCTCGACACGATGGAAACAGTTATAGGAGCCCGTCAAGGGTGTGAGCCCGTCCGAGTCCTTAACGAAGCCCGGCGAGGCATTGTTGCCCCACAGGTCGATCATGCCGAAGTGTGCATTGTCCAGGCCGTTCTGGACACTTGCGACCATGCCGTGCTCAATGGCGAACGGATAGCTCTGGCCGCCCTTGAGCTGCGACTGTTGGCCAATCACGAACTTGCCGTACTGCCGGGCCATTATGTCTGCCAGCTGGTCGACACCGATCCGAACCGGTATGCTCTTATCGTTGTCGATGTTGAGCTCCAGCTTGTCGAGCTGGTAGCCCAGTCCAGCCGCTTTGTAGAGCGACTGAACGTAAATGTTCGCGTAGCGCGGACCCCTCGGCAGCTTGACGTTTTCCTTCTTGGAAGCTGCGCCGGTAAACCGCCCGACCTCTGACGTTTTGATGTAGCCCCTCGGCGGAATGTCGAGATCCCGCACAATGTGGGGTATCATTGTCAGACTCGGTTGTGTGGCCATGGCCACGCCGTTGGTCCAGCCGTTCTGAGCGGTCATGCCGAAGTCGTAGGTGAACCGGATCTCCGGATCCTTGACGCTGGCCAGGTCGAGCAAGTACTCCATATCGTGATAGAACCGGCCCATATTGAGGTACAAACTCTCGATCGCGCTGCCGTTGATCATGTTCTTGGCGTCGTGCGAGTTGAGCGGTGTCTTTTTGTAGAGCATATCGGCGAGTACCTGATCGCCGGAATAGCTCTTGACTACCTGAGAGCCGTTCACAATGAGCTCGAGCTTCGTGATACGGTCGTGGATCCACACGTCAGGCTTGCCCGCCGTGCTGCCGTTGACTCCGCTCATATAGAGCTCGAGCCCAGTCAGCAGTCCGGACGTCGGCAAGTCAAAGCCTTCAGCGCCAGCACCAGAGGCGGCGAAGGCCGTAGCTTCGATTGTTGGCCTGTACTGTACGTGCATCGCATTTACTCCTCTCGTTCAATTTGGCGCTTCGGGTTAGGACGTCCCGAGCATGGCTATGCGCTTGGCGTGGAGGGCGGTTGTCACAGCCTTGACCCGCTCGAGGTTGGCCACGTCACCACGCGGCCGGCGCGCAGGGTACTGCAGAGTGGATAAAGTCCCATGGTACGGCTCGAAACCGCTTGCCCAGTCGGCCTTAGCCACTGACACGCCGCTCGAGTACCGGGAGCCGCCAACTGCCGCTAGCTTCGTGGCGAACTTACCCCTCTGCGCGGCCCGGGATACCCCTCGGGCAAACCGCTGCGCGATGTTACCCTGAGAGATCCCGGCCTGGTAGTTATTCGCAGCCGCTACGGTATTGCGCGCCCACACATCGGCAGCCGCGATTGCGTTGGCCTCAAACTCTGCGGATGCACCGGATGCTCGATTTGCCCATTTCTCCGAGCTGGATGAGAGATCTTTGACGGGTGGCATTTGCTCACCTCCTGTATTTCTCGGCTCGGGACAGAGGACGAAAAGAGAGGCACGAGACATATATCCTCTGTCCCGTGCCTGATTGACAAGTTTGCGCCGCCATGCCTATTATGTCAAGGGGGGGTAGATTTTGACCACTTCCACCGGCTCACCCTGGTATCAACCCCGAGAGCGTTTATTGATGTCAAGGTACATCGCGGAGCGTTACCCTGATAAGCGGGTCAAGCTCGATTGCTCCCTCGGCCCCATCCCTGAGCCGATCATCCTCGAGTACGGATTGGCTAAGGCGTTCAAAGTGAGTCGCTCCATGCGGCCCATGGTGGACGCCGTGATATGGGATGATACGCGGCTTATAATCGTCGAGGCCAAGATATCCAGATGGCTCGATGGGATTGCTAAACTCATGCTTTACAGCGCTGTGGTCCACATAACCCCGGAGCTCGAGGAGTACAAGTCATGGCCGTTGGTCAAGCGCCTGGTGATTCCTTTCGTGCAGGATAATATGCTGGCCTATGCTGCCATGGCCGCTGTCGAGGTCGAGGAGTACACAACCCCGGAGATCACAGACTACATCAACAACGATCTGGCGAAGTACACGACTGAGGCGTACAGGCGAAAGAGGGCGGAGCGCCGGGCAACTCTGGAGCGCCTCGGATTGGTTTCAAACGATGGGATGTGATTGGAGAGTAAAAGCCGGACACCGGATCAGGACCGGGCCAGTGTCGAAGCCGAATCTATCCGCGAATCTCGGCACGTTTCAAATCGGCTCCCTCATGGTGTCCCTCAACCTTTCAATCGTTGCAGCATCGGCGGAGCTCACCGCCGAGGAGCTAGCCAACGCCCAGGTACGCTTATGGCGAGACCCCGAGCGCGGCTATATCCTCGAGGCCCGGAGATCTCCCACCGGTCCCCCCATCTATCATAGTATCCCGCAGTCAGAGGCCTCACTGTGGGAGATCCAGAGGCCAAGCGCCGCCATGATCGCCAGGGCCTTTCACCCCATAGAGCACGTTGGCAACTAGCCGGAGGATCCCCGCTATGGTTATGATGAACTATATCGAGCTGCAGGAGGACCGTCCGCTTCGTATGCACTTTAGCGATCACTATTGGATAGAGCAGATGATATTTGATCGTGACGCGCAAAAAGAGCTACCCAAGCGAAAGCTGGTTTTCCAGGTCGACCGACTTGAAGGTGAGCCCGAGATCCGGACTTTTTCCATCCTCTCGAGCAAACTGGTCGTCAAGTTGGAGCCGTACTTGAAAGACAGCCGCCACCGCGATTATGAGTTTATAATCACCAAACGCGGCTCGGGTTTCCAAACTGAGTACGAGGTCGAAGTTTTACCACTTTCGCCGGACTCGCTATTTTGACCAAAGTTCGCCGGCGAGAAACTTTCCGGCGTCACCAAACAAAGTGAGAGCCCGGACCAAACGCCGGGCTCTCTTC
>SDBV01007764.1_pt1 | contig 14599 bp, 4 predicted proteins | sample 2277081 | NCBI WGS metagenome assembly SDBV01 (sample SAMN10402039, study PRJNA504765) | marine sediment metagenome | isolation source: marine sediment core GS10_PC15, 223 cmbsf | place: Arctic Ocean: Southern Knipovich Ridge | collected 2010
CCACTTCGGCATCTGGACGGACGTGCCGGCCGACCCGGCCGATCCGGCTTCTTGGAGCCACCCGGGCGAGATGATCTGGGAGGCCACCGGCGACTTCGCCGCCGGCATGGTGAGCGTGGAGTTTGCCGGCTGGGACTTCGATCCCCGCGACCCCATGGCGCCGCCGGAAGCGACCTTCTACTTCTCCTACGACCTGCCCGAGGGGGAGTGGTTTTTGCAGGACCCCGGCGAGAACGTTTATTGGATCAGTATCTCGGCGGTTTATCCGAATCTTGACATGGCCTATCCGTTCGGCTGGAAGACGCGGCCGCGGGACCCCGAGTCTGCGGCGCCGGACGACGCCGTGCGGATCTTCGACCCGACGGACCCGATCCCGGGCATGCCGTTCACCGAAGGCGAGCCGATCTGGTGGCCCACGCCGGACGAGTCCTGGGACATGGCCTTCGTGCTGACCACGCAGGAGCAGTGCGACGGCGAGATCGAAGGCTACAAGTGGCTGGACCTCAACGGCGACGGCGTATGGGACGCCAACGAGCCGGGGCTGTCGGGCTGGCACGTCTACCTCGACTCGGACAATAACGGCCGGTTCGACGCCGGCGAGCCCGAGACTTGGACCGACGCCAACGGCTATTACATTTTCACGGGCCTCTGCCCCGGCACCTACACCGTGGCCGAGGAACTCCAGACCGGATGGACGCAGACGTTTCCGGGCGGCGGCAGACCGGCCCCGGCCGGCCAGCGCGCCGCCACGGCGATCGACGAGAGTCCCGGGTCGACCAAGTCGAGCGGTTTCCACACCATCCTCGCGGCAGACGTTGCGGCCGGCGAGGCGCCGGATCGGGTCCTGCCCGACGCCTTCACGAAACCTCCCGAGGTGATGGCCGAACTTCAGCAACTGATGGCGAAGAGTCCGCCGCCGTCCGGCCAGGCGCCTTACGGGGCGGCCGTCGCCGATACGTCCGAATTCATGATCGGCGACGTCTGGCTGACCGTGGTGCTGACGGAGTCCGACGGCTCGATCGACCCCAGCACGGAAAACTGGACGGCGGCAGAGATCAACGCCGTCAAGACCGAGATCCGCGAGGGGCTCGACTGGTGGCAGGACACCTTCCACCTGGCCCCGACGACCGCGCCGCTGCACGATCTGACCTTCCAAATCGACTTCACCTACGCCGACAATCCCGTCGCCACCGGCTACGAGCCGATCAACCACCCCTCCACCGACCAGAGGCTGTGGATAGACGACTTCCTCGATGCCCGCGGCTACAACACCGGCGCCAGCTTGTTCGCCGATCTCTACCAGTGGAACCACGACCAGCGAATCGCGAACCAAACGCACTGGGCCTACACGATCTTCGTCGCCGATTCCTCCAGTGACACCGACGGCAGGTTCACCGACAACTACTTCGCCTATGCGTACTTCGGCGGGCCGTTTACGCAGCTTACGTACGACAACAACGGCTGGGGGATCAACAGCTTCGGGCAGGTGCTGGCCCACGAGACGGGGCACATCTTCTACGCCTTGGACGAATATCCCGACTCCGGCGGCACGTACACCGACCGCAGCGGCTACTACAACGTCCAGAATCTCAACGCCATCGACGGCCACCCCAGCCCGGGCAGCCGGGTGATCAGCCTGATGGCGGAAGCCGCGCTGCAAACCCCCGCCTACAACGCCCACGTCTCTTCGCCCAGTTCGCTGGAAATGATCGGCTGGAGGGACTCCGACGGCGACGGCATCTACGACGTGCTCGACGTGCCCCTGCAACTGACCGGCTCGGGGAGTTATAACTCGAGCACATTGCAATACGAGTTTACCGGGACCAGTTCGGTTCAAACGCTCAACAACCTCAACCCCCACGGGCTCCGCAACGACATCACCACCAATACGGTTGACCTGGCGCAATCCGATTTGGACGGCGGCGGGTGGACCAACGGCGGCGCCTACGGCAACTACGTGGTGCCCGTGGCCGAGAACGTGCCGGCGCCCGCCTCGGGTATGCATACCGTCCAGCTCCGCACGATGTTTGTGGAAACGGGCCTGACCTCCAACGTCTTCTCCGACAGCTTCGGCACGGCGGCCGGCACCCACAGCATCGTCGTCGGTCCCGGCCAGACCGTCTCCGACGTGAACTTCGGCAACACCGCCGAGATCGACTTCGGCGACGCCCCCGATCCCAGGTATCCCACCTTGGCCATCAACAACGGGGCCGGGCACGTGATCAACCAACGCGTGATGCTGGGCAATCGCATCGACCCCGACCCCGACGGGCAGCCCGTCCCGCCCGGATTCGGCGACGACAACAACGGCATTGACGACGAAGACGGCGTGTTCTTTGCCTCCCTGCTGATCCCCGGCAAACAAGCGACCATCAAGGTGACCGTGACGGAGCCGGGGCCGGGCGCGTTTCTCGACGGGTGGCTCGACTTCGGCGGCGACGGCAGTTGGGCGGAGGCGGGCGACCACCTCGCCGGTTTCCCGGTCTTGCTCACCGCCGGGACCCACAACCTCACCTTCCCCGTTCCCGCCACGGCCGTGCTGGGCGCCACCTACGCGCGGTTCCGGCTCGACACCACCGGCGGGCTGAGCTACGACGGGCTCGCCGGCATCGGTGAGGTCGAGGACTACCCGGTGAACATCAGCAGCCGCGTCGAGGGCCGGCACATCTTCTATAACGACAGCGCGTTCGACGGCAACGATCCGTTGCCTAACGCCAATGACGACAACGCCATCGCTCCGGATCCGGCCACCGCCGCCACTCCGCGGCTGGGAAAGACGGCCTTGCTGCCCGGCCAGACCGCCACGTTCCAGAACTACACCAGCTTCAACCAGGGCATCAACGGCATCATGGTCGATATCTTTGCTCTGCCCGCCGTGCCCACGGCTGCCGATTTTATCTTCAAAGTCGGCAACGACAACGCACCCGGCGCGTGGTCGCCCGCCCCGTCCCCCAGCAGCATCGACGTTCGGTGGGGCGCCGGCGTCGGCGGCTCCGACCGGGTCACCATCATCTGGCCCAACCGCGACATCAAGAGTCAGTGGCTGCAAGTCACCGTGCTGCCAGATCCCCTCACCACGGGGCTGGCCACGGCGGACGTCCACTACTGGGGCAGCGCCATCGGCGAGTCGGGCAACTCGATGACCGACGCCAAGGTCAACGCCTTCGACATGCTCGGTGCCCGCGACAACCAGCGCAACTTCCTCAACCCGGCACCCATCGACTTCCCCTTCGATTTCGATCGGAACCAGCGCGTCAACGCCGCCGACATGCTCATCGCCCGGGACAATACGACGCACTTCCTCAACGCCCTGAGGCTGATCAGCGTTCCGGCTAAGAGCCCGGCGGGCGGTGATTCCTCGCCCGTGCCGGGCGGCGAAGGCGAAAATGCCCGGCCCATCGCGTCAGCGGCCCTGTTGGACGCCGTCCTTCAGCGGTCCGATGATCGGCAGCATCCCGGCCGGCCCAGCTTGCTCGGCAAGCTCGGGTGGCTCTACGAATTCGACCAGCCGCGTTCGGCTCAAGAGGACGACCCGGGCGAAGAAGCCCTGGACCACGTGTTGGCCAACTACGGACTGTAGGATTCGTTCGGAGCGCCGATTGGATCGTGCGGATAGTAGCCGTCTCGCTCCTAGCTTGTGAAAGAATAGATTTGGAGTGCGGTGACTTGTCACCGCTTTCCTTTTCCGACCGTTTTCCTCGATGAACGGGCCTCGCTACTGCGAATCGTGGGGAGAAAGAAAGCGGTGACAAGTCACCGCACTCCAAAAATTCACAACCTTTCCGCGAGACGAAGCTTCATTTCGCGGAGCGAGATGGCCACATTAGCGTTTTGAGACAAACCTAACGCCGCGGGACGATCTCGATACGTTCCCCGCCTTCTTCCAGCCGCTCGAGTTCTTCGAGCTCTTCGACGGTTCCCGGCTCGGCGGACGGGATCCTCGAGCGGCGTACCGATGGCGTGTCGCGGGGGGGAGGATCCAAGAGGTCGTTCAGGTCGAACGCCTTGCCGTCGTTGCGGGTAAACAGCAGCTTCAGCAGCTCGGGGTCGGCAAACTCATCGACGAAATGGACCGATCCGTCGCACATCACGACGTTAAACCCGCCGGTTCGCGGATCGATCAGTCCGGCGGTGGGGTCCTGTTCGTCGTATTCGTAGTCGTCCGGCCGGGTCCAGATGACCGCCTTTTCGTCGCTGGATTGCACGGCCGCCACGGTCTTGGATAACCCATCAGGAAAATCTTTGACAAAACGAAGCTTTTCCTTGCCGGGGAAGGCCGTGTCCTTGCCGCGAACGGTCAGGTAGGTGGTTTTGCCCGGTTCGGCGTGGCTGCCGGGAGCCCTGTAGATTTGGGGCATCGCCGCGACCAGCTTCCTGTTGTGCTCGCTGTCCCAAGGTTCGTCGAGCTTGAACTGCTCGTACAACGCCTGCTCTTCCAAGTACGGCAGGACATGCACCCGCCAACTCAACAGCGGTTCGCCGTCGGCGTTGGTACTGTAGGCCGCCGGGAAGGTCCCGAACGCCTCGTGATGAGCCTGCATCGTCAGGCCGATATGCACGAGATTGTTCATCGAGCGCATCCGCAGGGGCCCTCTGTCATCGGTCCTCACGACGGGAAGCGCCACAAAAGCGGCCATCGGCGCCAACGCGGCCACGCCCACGCCGGGGATTGTCTGCCGGCCGATCATCTCGATGCCGGCCGGGCTGCGGCGGACCGCCGCCACGCCGGGCCGCCGGTGCTTGCCGATCGACCCGGCCGACGGCAGCAGCGAGAGGTTCACGTCAATGCCTTCCCGGGCCAGTTCGCTCAGCACCACTTGCGCGAACATCGGGACAAACGGGTACGCCAACTCGAAGATCTTGCCGGTGTCGTAGTACGAGAGCACCACCGGGCCGTCGCCGTCCTGCAAAACGCCGGCCACCTCGGGCACCGTGGCCAGCGACTTGAATTCGTCGCCGCGGGTGAGGTAGGCCTTGATGTTCTGCGGAAACGGAGCGACGATGAGTTCCTTGTCCGTCAGGCACCACGCCGGCGCCAGCGGGAATTCGTCGTCGCGGGCGTTGAAGAAATAGACCTCCTGCCCGGCGAACTTCAACTGCTCGATCCGCGGGCCGCGGCGTCCGGCGCCCATCGCCATTTGGGCCCGGGCGAAGGCGAGCAGCTTCAGATGGGCGCCGGAGAGCTTGGCGTGGTCCTTGACCGGCACGACCACGGTCAGGCCGGTGAACACCAGACCGCCTTCCTCCGGCGAGTTGTACACGCACACCGAATCGCCAAGGGACTTCAGCACGTCGTCGCGGAGATCAAATCCCAGCATCCGCTGGATCTCGGCGATCCCTTCGTTGGCCTCCTCGCGGGCGCTCGGCTCGATCTTCTCGACAATCGAAAGAATCGTGTCAAAGATGCTTTCGGCGTCAATGCGAGCGGCCAAGGCGATCGTGGCGTCGGCGGGGATTGACGCCAGGTCTTCCGCCGTCAGCGGCCCGGCGGCGGCGAAGCTCAACAGTCCGGCGGGCTCGCCGCTGAGGCCGAGCAGCGTCTTGCCGACAAAACCGGTCTCGTCCAGACCCGTGACCGAGGCCAGCGAGGTGACCCGGTCCAGGCCGGCGGCGCTGAGGAACGCCTGAATCCGGGGCGCCTCTCGCCCGGCCAGCGGGACGGCGAGCTGGAGAATCTTGGCGAGGTTGACGTAGGTGACGGTCGAGGTGCGCCCGACCGGCAGTTGCTTGCGGAGGTCGGTCAGCCAGGTGGGCGGGGCGGTGGCGGCACGCGAGAGGATCCCTTCCACCGAGCCTTCACCGACGCCCACGATCAAATACCTGCCCCGCACGCCCCAGGTGATCGCCGGGGCCTGGGGATCGAGCTTCAGCCGATACCAGGTGGCGCCGCCGATCTGCACCGGCTGGGCGGCCCCTTGCAGAAACATCTGTTGGTATTTCTCCAGCGTTTCCTTCAGCTTCGGCCCGTCGTCGTCGACGCAGACCAGCGCCCCGCCGCGAACTTCGAGGCCCGTAAGACCGATCGTTACGCCGGAGAGGAACACCGCCGTGGGGTGCGTGATCAGTGTCTTGGCCCAACGGGCGGCGTCTTCGGCGATCGGCACGGCGTCGGGGTCTTCTTCCGCCACGGTCTGCCGCAAGGCGGCGTTGATCCGCCGCTCGATCTCGGCAAACATGAATTGCACTTCCGGCTCGGCCAGGAGTTGCTCGGTTTGGTTTTCGGCGCTGGGATCCGGCTTGGCCATGCCGGACCAGGTGGTATAGAAGAGGCACTCTTCGGGCGCCACGTTGGCCAGCACCGGCTCTTCCGGCCCCGGCGGAATTCCCAACGGAAGCCCCAGGCCGCCGCTTAGTCCCATGAGGATCATCAATTGGATCGGGGCAGCGAGAACGGCAACAGACATCGTCTTTCTCCTTGAAAAACAGGAACGATTCGCGAGTTGTTTAGCCCCGGCGGCCACGCCGGAGAATCACGCCGCGTGGCCGCGGCGGCTAAACGGTTTTTCTCCGCACTAACGCCGCGGCACGATCTCGACCTCTTCGGCCGATTCTTCCAACGCTTCGAGCTTTTCGAACTCTTCCACGGTTGCCGGCTCGTCGAACTCGATCCTCGACCGGCGTATCCGCGGAGCGCCGCGACCGGGTCGGCCCATGAGTTCGTTGCGGTCGATCACCTCGCGGCCGTTTCGAGTGAACAGGGCCTTGACCATCTTGGGATCGGCAAACTCGCCGAGGAAATGGACCGAGCCGTCGCAAAACGCGACGCTGAACCCGCCGGGCCGCAGACCGACCAGTCCGGCGATGGGGTCGTCTTCGTCGTACTCGTAGTCGTCCGGCTTGGTCCAGATGACTGCCCTTTCGTCGCTGGCTTCCACCACCATGGCGGTCATGGAGGTGCCGTCGGTAATGTCCGCCATGCGAACCTTCTCCTTGCCGGGAAAGGCGGTGTCCTTGCCGCGAACGGTCAGGTAGTTGGTCTTCCCCGGCCCGGCCTGGCTGCCGGCGGCCCGGTAGACCTCGGGCATGGCCGCAATCAGCCTCTTGTTGTGCTCGCTGTCCCAGGGCTCGTCGAGCTTGAACTGCTCGTACAAGGCATTCTGTTCGATAAACGGGAGGATTTTCACGCGCCAACTCAACAGCGGTTTGCCGTCCGCGTCGGTGCTGTACGCCGCCGGGAAGGTCCGAAGTGCCGACAGATGATTCTGCATCGCCAGGCCGATTTGCTTGAGGTTGTTCATCGACTGCATTCGTTGGGCCGCCCCGCGCGCCGCCCCTACGGCCGGGAGTCCCAGGGCAACCAGCATCGGCGCCGCCGTGCCGACGCTGCCGCCGGGGAGCGTCTGCTGGCTGATCATTACGATCCCGGCCGGGCTGCGGCGGACCGCTGTTACGCTGGGGCGCAGGTGCTTGCCGATCGCCTTGGCCGACGGCAGGATCGACACGTTCACGTCGATCCCCTCCCGCGCCAGTTCGCTCAATGCCACTTGAGCAATCATGGGGACAAACGGGTAAGCCAGTTCGAAGATCTTGCGGGTGTCGCAGTACGAGAGCATCACCGGGCCGGCGTCGCCTTGCAGCAGTCCGGCCACCTCGGGCACCGTGGCCAGCGACTGGTGGTCGCCGCCGCGGGAGAGATAGGCCTTGACGTTCTGCGGGAACGGCGCCACGATGAGTTCCTTTTCCGTCAAACACCAGGCCGGCGCCACGGGGAAGTCGTCGTCCCGGGCGTTGAAGAAGTAGACGTCCTGCCCAGCGAATTGGAACTGCTCGATCCGCGGACTGCGGCGTCCGGTGTCCATCGCCATTTGGGCCCGGGCGAAGGCGAGCAGCTTCAGGTGGGCACCGGCCAGCTTGGGGTGATCCTTGACTTGCACGACGGCCGTCAGGCCGGTGAACACCAGGCCGCCTTCCTGCGGCGAGTTGTAGACGCACCAGGCGTCGCCCAGGGCGGCCAGCACGTCGTTGCGGAGATTGAATCCCAGGGCCATTTCCATTGGCCCCAGCCCCTCGGCGATCTCCGCTTTGGCGCGCGGCTCGAGCTTTTCCAGCACGGAGAGAAACGTGTCAAAGGCGTGTGCGGCGTTAAACCGGGCGGCCAAGGCGATGGTGGAATCGGCGGGGATCGGCGTCAGGTCGTCCGCCGAAAGCGGTCGGGCGGCGGCGAAGCTCAGCAGCCCGGCGGGCTCGCCGCTGAGGCCGATCAGCGTCTTGCTGACAAAACCGCTCTGGTCCAGGCCGGTGACCGAGGCCAGCGACGTGACCTTGTCCAATCCCGCGGCATCGAGGAACGCCTGAATCTTGGGCGCCTCGAGGCCGGCGAAGGGCAGCGCGGTCTGAACGATCTTTGCCAGGTTGACGTAGGTGACGGTCGAGGTGCGATCGACCGGCAGGTGTTTGCGAACCTCGGCCAGCCAAGCGGGGGGGTCAGTCTTGACCCGAGAAAGGATCCCTTCCACCGAACCTTCGCCGACGCCGATGATCAGATACCGGCCCCGCACGCCCCAGGTAATCGCCGGAGCTTTGGGGTCCAGCGTGATGCGGGACCAGGTGGCGCCGGCGATCTGGACGGGTTGGGCGGCCCCCGGGGGGAGCATCTGCTGGTATTTCTCCAGCGTAGTCTTCAGTTCGGCGGCGTCATCGTCGACGCAGACCAGGGCCCCGCCACGGATGTCGGGTCCGGCGGGCCCGATGGCCACGCTGGAGACGAACACGGCCGCCGGGTGCGTGATCAGGGTCTTGGCCCAGCGGGTGGCGTCTTCGACGATCGGGACGGCTTGCGGGCTTTCTGCTGCCGCGGCCTGGCGAAAGGCGGATTTGATCCGCTGCTCGATCTCGGCGAGCATCTGCTGCACTTCCGGTTCCGCCAGAAGCTGCTCGGTTTGGTTTTGGGCATTGGGGTCCGGCTCGGCCGTACCGGACCAGGTGGTGTAGAAAAGACACTCCTCGGGGGCCACCTTGGCCAGAACCGGCTCTTCGGGCGCCGGCGGAATGCCCAGCGGAATCCCCATGCCGCCGCTGAGTCCCAATAAAACGATCAATTCCATCGGTCCGGGCATACCAGAAAACATCGCCTTTCTCCTTGCAAAAGAGGAATGGTTCGCTTACCGCACAGCGAGCCTGACTTGACGGGAGAGCCTCCGCTCGGGCCGCCCCGGCAGACCGCAGCACCCACCAGAATATACCGCAACCATGGGACACGGCAAGCACAAGAAAACCGGGATGGGGGTTTTTCGCACGCGGGCGATGGAAGCCGGAACACGACTTACGCGAAAAAGCCCCTCGTCCCCGCTTTCTTCGTCGTGGGTTGCACGATCTTGGGAATATTTTGGTTTCCCAACGGACTGCTACCGACCACGCTTGGTGAGTGTAACCGCGTTGCCCCGTTGATTGTAGATCACCTCGTCCATGAACGTCCGCATCAGCAGCACGCCTCGGCCGGACACCTTTTCCAGGTTGACCGCCTCGGTGGGGTCGGGCAACGTCGAGGAGTCGAACCCGGCGCCTTCGTCGCGCACGATCACACTGGCCGCGCAGCGGGAAAGATTCGCCTCGACGTGGATCTGGCGGTCGCGGTAGGGCGGCAGGCGGCGGCGTTGCTCGACCAGTGCATAATAGGCCCCGTCGTCTTGCTCGCGCAATTGCGAGCCCACCGCGAGGTTCCCGTGATACAGAGCGTTGCTGAGCGCTTCCTCCAGGGCGACCCCGAAACGCGTGCGTTCGGTTTCGTCGCAGATGCCCAGCCGGGTGACTTCTTCCTGCAAGTACATCACCAACGGGCCAAACAAGGAGGGATCGTTTTCCAAGGCGAAGCAACTGTCGCTGCGGGTCATGCAGCCCATCAGCCGCGAGTGGCTGCGTTGCCGGGTGGATACGGCCAGCACGCGGCGGACCGTGTCCAGCAGGTGTTGGCCGAGCGTTCGCTTGGGTACGTAGCTGGCGGCCCCTTGTTGCAGCGCCCGGACCGCGACCTCCTCGCTGCCTTTGGAGGTCATCAGGATGACGGGGACCAGCGGGAAGTCGTTGCGGACCGAGGCCACCAATTCCAGGCCGTCCATCTCCGGCATCATCAGGTCGGTGACCACCAGGTCCAGCACGGTGTGTTCGATTTTGCCCAGGGCCTCTCGGCCGTCGGCGGCGTACTCGACCTCCAAGTCTTCGTCCTGTTCCAAAAGTCCGCCGACAAGGCGTCGATCCACGGCCGAGTCGTCGACGACAAGAATGGTCGACATGGTTGTTCTCCCAAACGCGCCTTTGTGGTGGTCCGGAAACCGTTTGTGGGAGGCGACTCCGTCGGCGACAGGAAGGTGCCAGGCCGGTATCGCCGTCGCAGCCGCCTCCCACAGGAGATCAGGGCGAGGAATCGTCCGGACGATCCTCCTCGGAGTCTCGATACTTTACCATGGTGACTTCGTTGCCGAGGTCGTTGTAGATCAACTCGTTCATAAAGGTTCGCATCAGCGAGAGGCCGCGGCCTCGCTGGTCTTCCAGGGCGGCCGAATCACCCGGCTCGGGAACCGCCGCCACGTCGAAGCCGGGCCCTTCGTCGCGAATCACGAACCGCGCTTCGTCCGGCGAGAGCTTCACCTCGACGTGGATCCTTCGGTCCCGATAAGGCGGTTGAGCCCGGCGCCGTTCGACCAGGCTGACGTCGCTCTGCCGCAGCAACTCGTCTTCGGCTTCCTGCGGCTGTTGCATGCCGATCTGAAGACTGCCGTGAAACAGGGCGTTCAACAGCGCTTCTTTCAAGGCCACGCCGATCTGCAACCGTCCGGAGAAGTCGCAAAGCCGCATCCCGGCGACCATCTTTTGGACCAGGTCGACCAAGGGGTCGATCAGCGCGGCATCGTTTTTCAGACGGAACTTGAACTGGCTTGCCGCCAGGCAGTTCAGGAGCTGTTCGTGGCTGCGGTCGGCGCGCGCCAGGGCCAAAACTTCGTCGGCGGTGGCCGGCAGCCTCTCAGCAAGTTGCGACTTGGGGACGTAACTGGCGGCGCCTCCCTCCAGGGCTTCGATGGCCAGGGTTTCACTGCCGTGGGCCGTCATCAGAATCACCGGCAGCGCCGGGTAGTGAGTCCGCACCGCCTTGACCAACTCGAGGCCGTCCATCACCGGCATCGTGATGTCGGTCACCACCAGGTCCGGCACCGTGTCCTTCATTCGGGCCAGGGCCTCGACGCCGTTGGCGGCGTACTCGATCGTACACACCGTCTTGTTTTCCAGCAGTCCGCCTACCAGGCGACGATCGACCGCCGAGTCGTCCACCACAAGGATGGTCGGCATGGGGGTAGTTCTCCTTGAAGAAAGCAACCTGACTGGCGATGCACCAAGGCGGCGGACCGAAATCAACCGTCCTGCACGTCGTCTTGCCGCACATAGTCTAGCAGAACCGGGGTCAGTTGCACCATGTCCCGCTCGAGCGTTGCCAAGGCGGCTTCGGCACCCCCCAGATTGTCCCCTTGCCCCATTTCCTCAAGCTCGCAGGCATGGTCATGGGCTCGGCCGGCGGAAAAGTAGCCCATCGACCCTTTGAGCGTGTGGGCGGCGATCCGCAACGCGTCGGCGTCGGCGTCGACGATTGCCTCGCGCATGGCCGCCATCAGTCGAGGCGACTCCTCCAGGAAGGCCTCCACCATGCCGCGCAGCAGTTTGCGGTCTCCTTTGACCGTGCGGAGCGCCTCGGACCAATCCAGGACGTCTCCTTTACTGAGCGTATCTTCGGGCGGCAGGTGTGGTTGGGCGGCGCCGCCCAACGCCGCTTCGATCGTGTCGAACAACCGCTTGGCGCGAATCGGCTTGGCGATGTACTGGTCCATGCCGGCTTGCAAGCATCGCTCGCGATCACCTTTCATCGCGTGGGCGGTCATGGCGACGATCGGGATATGCTTGCCCGAGTGCTTCTCCTTGGCCCGAATCGTGGCCGCCGCCTCGAGTCCGTCCATCTCGGGCATTTGCACGTCCATCAGCACCAGGTCGAAATCCTCGGACTCCCAGGCCGCCAGGGTCTGCTTGCCGTTGTCGGCCACACGAACCGAATGTCCGTGTCGCTCGAGCAGGCCGACCGCCAGCTTTTGATTGACGAGACTATCCTCGGCCAGGAGAACTCGCAGGGGGCGAAGCCGGCCGACGGGCTCGCCGTCGGGGGCCGCCGCCTCGGTTTCGTCGCCCACGCCGATCCCCAGGGCCATCACGATCGCATCGAAGAGTTCCGACTGCTTGATGGGTTTGAGCAGGTAGGCGGCGACTCCCAGCCGTTCGCATCGGGCGACGTCGCCGGGGCGATTTCCGGAAGTGAGCATCATGATCACGGTGCTCCCCAGTTCCGGGTCCTCCTTGATCCGCCCGGCCAGGGCGAAGCCGTCCATTTCCGGCATGTTGGCATCGGTCAGCACCAGGGCGAACGCTTTGCCTGCCCGGTAGGCATCGCGCAGCCGGCCAATCGCATCTTGGGCCGTGGCGACGACGTCGGGTTTCATCTCCCAGTTCAACAGCATCTGTTCGAGGATTTGGCCGTTGGTCCGATTGTCGTCGACCACCAGAACCCGCGTGTTGCGGATATCCTCGGGCGAGACCGCGGGCGCGGCGGCCGCCCGGGCGTCGGCCAGGGCCAGCCGCAGGGTAAAATGAAACGTGCTCCCGCGCTCGACTTCGCTCTGGACCCAGATTCGCCCGCCCATGAATTCCACCAGTCGGGCGGCGATGGCCAGGCCCAAGCCGGTGCCTCCGAAGCGGCGCGTGGTGGAGCTGTCGGCCTGTTCGAAGACGTCGAAGATGGCGTCGCGTTTGTCCGGCGGGATGCCGATTCCGGTGTCGGTTACCGCGAAGTGCAGCACGGCTTCGTCTTCCGACTGCGTTTGGCGCCGCACGTCCAGGACGACTTCCCCCCGATCGGTGAACTTGATGGCGTTGTCGACGAGGTTGACCACGATTTGCCGCAGGCGGCCGACGTCTCCGACCAGATCGTTCGGCACGTCGGGGTGGATCCGGCAGGCTAGCTCCAGCCCCTTTCCGTGGGCGCGAACGGCGAGCGCCTTCATGGTGTCGCCCAGGCTTTCGCCCAGATCGAACGCCGCGCGTTCCAGATCGAGCTTGCCGGCCTCGATCTTGGAGAAGTCGAGGATGCCGTTGATGATCACCAGCAGGGAGTCGGCCGAATCGCGGACCATTCGCAGATATTCGCGTTGGGACTCGTCGAGCGGGGTGTCCAAGAGCAACTCCGCCATGCCGATGACGGCGTTCATGGGGGTGCGGATTTCGTGGCTCATGTTGGCCAGGAAGTCGCTCTTGGCCCGGCTGGCGCTTTCGGCGGCCTGCAAGGCGGCTTTGAGGGCTTCGGCCGCCTGTTTGCGTTCGGTGATGTCGCGGGAGATGCCGAAGGTGCCGACGATGCGTCCTTCCTCGTCGAACAGCGGCAGCTTGGTGGTGGTGGCCCAGGTGTGGTGGCCGCCAGGGTGTTCGGGGGACGCTGGCCAGGTCTCCTTCTCTTCCTTATCGACCAGAGGACGGCCGGAGCGCATGACTTCCTTTTCGTCGGCCATGGCCTGCCGGGCGTGCTCCTCGGTGAAGTAGTCGAAATCCGTCTTCCCCAGCGCCTGGCCGGCGTCCTGAAGCGCGAAACAGTCGCTCAACGCCTTGTTGATCCGAATGAAGCGGCTGGCCGTATCCTTGAAATAGATGTTGTGCGGGAGGTTGTCCATCAGGGCGTGCAGCAAGTACCGCTCCTGTTCCAGGGCGGCCTCCGCCTGCTTGCGTTTGGTGACGTCCCAGAAAACCACCTGCACGCCGACCGTCTTGCCGGCGGCGTCGCGCACCGGCGATTTCATCACGTGTACGTACCGCAGTTCGTCGTCGCGGCGGTTCTCTTCCACGGTCTCGAACAGTTCGCCCGCCTCCATCACCCGGCGATCGTCCTGCTGAAACTTTTCCGCCAGCGCCGGCGGGTAGAAATCGAAGTCGGTTTTGCCGACGATTTCCTCCAGAGGCTTGCCGAGCAAGTCGCGAAACGTCTTGTTGGCGAAGGTGAACCGGCTGTCGAGATCCTTGCGGATCACCTGCACCGGGAGGTTTTCCACCAGGGACGAATACAAGGCCTGGGAGTCCCGGATGACTTCCTCCGCCCGCCTCCGCTCGGCGACTTCCTGCTCCAGACTCCGGTTGGCCTGTTTCAACTCGGCGGCCCGCTGGACCACCAGTTCTTCGACCCGTGCGGTCCGTCCGATCAGGACGCCGACGTACATCACCAGCAAGGCCGTGACGGCGAAACCCGCCGGCAGGGTGGCCAGCGGCAGCCAGGTCCTCTTTCCGGCCAGGTAGGCGTCCTTGGCCGTGCAGCGGACCGACCAGGGGCGCGGGGCGCCCCGCGGCGCACCTTCCAGGATCTCCAACGGCTCTGCGTAGTGCATTGTCGTCGGTGTCTCGGGGGGCTGGGAGGTGACGAACATCTCCACGTCCATGGCTTCCGAATCGGAACCGGCGCCCGCCTGGCGGAAGTCTCTCAGCGCGTAATCGAGCACCTTCTCGATACGAATTGCACATACGGCGTAGCCGGTCGGCTCCCGTTCGGCCTGCGGGGAGGTCTCCGCGGCAGCCGGCCGGTTATAGG
>SDBV01007765.1_pt1 | contig 14599 bp, 13 predicted proteins | sample 2277081 | NCBI WGS metagenome assembly SDBV01 (sample SAMN10402039, study PRJNA504765) | marine sediment metagenome | isolation source: marine sediment core GS10_PC15, 223 cmbsf | place: Arctic Ocean: Southern Knipovich Ridge | collected 2010
CGTCTGTGTTTGCGGGTACTCAACAGTTGTGCTGGAGGCAATGTTTTTCAATACTCCTTCGATCATTTTGGCACATCGCCCTCTCCCCGAATATGTCCCGTTCGTCAGTATGGGAGCAGCCCTCGGCGCGTCAAACGTCGAGGAGCGTGAGCGTGTGCTCTCGGCTGTACTTGTTGACTCATGTACAATAGTGCAGATGCTCTCTGACAGCGAGGGGCCCGTACATGCCTGTGGTTATCACAGGCGTGCCCAGCGCCATTGCCTCAAGCACGACGTTCGGCATCCCTTCATAAAGTGAAGGCAGCACGAAGACGTCGGAGGCGTTGATGAACCTCGTCGCGTCCTTGCGGTAGCCCATGAATTCCACGCTTGCCTCTATCTTCAGCTCGCGCACCCTGGCTTCGAGGGAACCCCTCTCGGGCCCGTCTCCAAGCACGTAGAGCACAACGTCATCGTACACCCCGAGCACCCCGCTCAGGGCCTCAAGAAGATACCTGTGCCCCTTGCGCTCCACAAGGCTCGACACCACGGATACGACCTTTTTCTCCTCTGGCAGCCCGAGTTCACGCCTCAGGGCCTCCTTGGGGGCGGGGGAACATCTTTCCAGGTCCACCCCCTCGTGTATCACGCTTATTCTCTCAGCCGCGAGGTACCCCAGCGAAACCATCTCCTCTTTCACCCCGGTGGAGGTCGTCACCAAACGGTCCAGGTGGCCGTAGGACCATTTGAGCATGGCCTTTTTAAGGAACCTGAACCTGACCTCATCGAGTATCCTCTCGGGGGAGGAGAATTCGGTGGCCAGGAACACCGGCCACCTCCCCATGCCCAAGAGAGCCAGGTTGGATACGAATGCTGAATACATGAGATAGCTATGAAGCATGTCGGGCCTGAACGACCTCACAAGCTGCCGTAGCTGCCGGACCGCACGGAGGGTATCCCTGCCTTGGCGCGGCTTTACGCACTTGATTATCTTTACCCCCCTTCCTGAGAGGTCGTCATGCCTTATGCCTACGCCCTCGGTGAGAAAGCAGATTATCTCATGTGTTTCCCGGTTGACCCTGCTTACCGTCTCCACAAACTGGTTCTCGGCGCCCCCGCCCCCAAGGTGATCGATAACGTAGAGAATTTTCATTGGGATCCTCTATCAACAAGCTGCTCAAGCCAATGGCACAACCTTTCAGTTGAACGTCCGTCGTTTCGATATGTAGCATACTCTATAAATTCAGCATGGTTAGCAAGCACCTGCCGTTTTTGCATTGTGTCATCAAGTAAAGCCGCGAGAGCACGCTCAAGCTCCTCGACGTTTGACGCGCCAAGGGCTGCTCCCATACTGACGAACGGTACATATTCGGGGAGAGGGCGATGTGCAAAAATGATCGAAGGAGTATTGAAAAACATTGCCTCCAGCACAACTGTTGAGTACCCGCAAACACAGACGTCCGATGCACACAGCAGTGCTTGGATATTTGCATCGACGAGTCTCAGAAAAGGATATGTCTTTTGAACTTCCTGTATAAAACTACTCAGCCAAGAGTTTCGCTCTAGTGGATGGATCTTAACCAGGAGTTCGCAATCCTCACCCATGCCCCGTTTAGAAACAGCTTCGGCCGTTGATCTGACAATTTCCATCATATCCGAATCATTTGCCCAGGCTGACAAGGCTTCTCCACCTTCAGGAAGAATCAGGACTCGCTTTATTGATTTATCGATACGACTTTGTTCAAGCGAACACTTATATAAGACATCTGGAGAAAAATCAACATCAAACCGGGGGTTGCCAACAATTTCAATTTTATTACTATCTTCGCTATCACTGCCGAACTGCTCGTACCACTGCACGCTACGCGCTCCCCATCCCGCAAAATAGTCGGTATGTATCTTTTCCGGTCCTTTATTTACGGTAATTAACCCATGTTGAACTACTATGCTTTTTACTCCCCGCTCTCTGCCTGCCGCGATCACTGCACGGAGCTCAGGAAGACAATCTAAAGGCATAGTCATAAGTGTATGAGAAGAGTGCAAACAGTCAAAAGCATTCCTGGCTGTTTGATAAGTGAAAGCGGCGCGCGGGAAAACAGAAATCACACAAACACCGAACACAGGGCTGATCGCAGGCCAAAAATCAACCTCCTTGAATCTGAACCTTGCTCTATATACATCGGAACGCGCTGTCTTTATCCATTTAAGATAGAAAAAGATTAAAACCCACATTGAACGAACCAATGCCCTCAAAGTGCCAAAGCTCTCCAGGGGGACAGCATCATTTAAGTGCTTGAGACGGAAACGGATGTCCTTGCCGATAGTGATAAAATTCCATCCGCCGAGTTCTTTCAATCTCTTATATACAGGGAAAGACCATGGATCGGCTGTGATCACAAGGTTCTTGCCCCCGGAGGGAATTTTCGCCTTTCCTGTAATGCGAGTCCATAATGCATAGAAAATAATACAAACATCCAGAACTGGTTCAAGGAAAATAATCTTGAAAGTAGAGGGCTTCCATCCCTCACGTTTCTCCAACAGAAACCGTCCACTTGCTTTTTTCAGACGAGCAGCCATGCCTCTTCGCACAATGTGGACATTCCTGAAACCACTGTCCCTGACCAACTCCGCAGCAGAAGAGAACGCCCCCTCCCCAGCTGCCACGACCCGGCAGGCTCCAGTGTGCTTGATCGCAAGCTTGATGGAAGCAATGGCGCGCAGAATATTGAGCATAGGGGCGCTAAGTATATGTTCGCAAAGCTCGCCAAGGGATATGTCGCCATACATTGACCAATCTTCACCATCTATACCGATAAACCATATCTCACGAACGAACTTCTGTACAGCACCATCGATCTCCTCTGCGTCCTCCGTGGTGAAGAAGTCCTGTGGAAGGGAGGCCTTGATCCCAATATTTTCCAAGGCAATACACGTTTTGGCATTGGCCGCCAGATAAAAGACCTCAATGCCGGCACTCCGTGACTCCTGAGCTGCCCTTACTGCTTGTTCATTGAAATCGTCCAGGACTATAAGGTGCCGCTCCGGCTCACTGGTGGTTGGATCGTGTTTTTCTTTCAGCATGGCGCCATCATCCCCTATAATTAAATCGCTTCAGGAAAGATATGGTTGCCGGATTAAAGAAGCAAAGGCCAAAACCCTTTCGCATTTCCCTCTTATCTGTGAAAGAGAGGGCTATCTCAACCATGGCCTCAAACGCATTATAGATGGACTGGAGGCCTTCCATCCCGCAGGCAATCATTACAACCCTTTTATCATCTGCGCTTTTTCGGGTACTGTTCACTTCTTGAATAACCACCAGTGAGTTTTGCCTAAAAACAGGTTGAACCTCTACCATCACGCTACGATGTTACGGTCAAAATTGTTTTCACCGGAATCGCCGCACCAGAATTCTTTTTGCTCAATCCTTTTTCTCACGAGGTTAATTATAACACTTGTCAGGAGAGCTTACGTACTACTTCAATAAATCAGGTTCTGGTTGAGAGGCGTACCCTTCCGGATATCCTGTCTTGCCTTCTTTCCAAGGATCTCATCCAGGTGCTTTGGAGCCATGCCGTCACCCGGCCTTATGGAACGTACATTTTCCAGCGTGAAGGTCTCTCCGGCCTTCATGTCCCTGACCACAAAGAGCGAGCGCCTGAATATTCTGGATTTTGCTTCACCCTCTGAAGGCTCATAAACCATACCGCCAAGGGCCGCCTCCACTGTGCGCACCGAATCAACCATGGCCTTGAACTCGCCAGGCTCAATAGAAAATGCAGAATCCGGCCCTTTCCTGGAGCGCGCGAGAGTAAAGTGCTTCTCAATTATGGATGCCCCTAGCGCAACGGATGCCAGGGCCGATTCATTGCCTAACGTGTGGTCCGAAAGGCCAGCCACTACGCCGAAGGACGAAGCCAGGTCGGGTATGGTGCGCAGGTTCATCTCGGCGGGAGAGGCCGGGTACGCGCTCGTGCATTTAAGGAGGGCGAGTTCCTTGCATCCTGCCCCGCGAGCGGCATCGACCGCATCGCTTATCTCACTGTGCGTGGCCATGCCAGTGGACATTATCATCGGCTTGCCCTTGCTCGCTATGTACTCGATAAGCGGTATGTCCACAAGCTCGAAGGACGCTACCTTATGCGCGGGAACGTCCATCTCCTCCAGAAAATCTACCGCAGTATTATCAAAGGGGGTGGAGAAAAGTATCAGCCCTATTTCGTCGGCTATTTCTTTAAGCTTCGGCTGCCAGTCCCACGGGGTATAGGCCTGCTTGTACAACTCGTAAAGCGTGGCCCCGTCCCAAAGGGTTCCGCCTTTTATCCTGAAGCACTCCTCGTCCGAGTCAATGGTCAAGGTGTCGGCCGTATACGTCTGGAGCTTTATGGCGTCAGCGCCGGATTCCTTTGCAGCGTGCAGCAGCCTGACGGCCTCGTCAAAGTCCTGGTTGTGGTTGGCAGACATCTCGGCTATTATGAAGACAGGCTGACTTGGCCCTATACTTCTGCCTGCAACATCAAGATGCTTCACTTGCTGCCCCCTTCACTTGCTGCTTCTTCTATAAACCGGGATATGCTAATATCCCATCCATGCCTATCTATTATATCTCTGAAGCGTTCATTGTCGCTTCTTCTGTGATACGTACCCTTACCCTCCTGCTTCCTTCTTGGGGCCCTGCCAAGGCGTATATCCTTCCAGTTTTCCTTAAAGAGCTCCTGTATCCTCCGGCAAAGGGATTCATATGAACTCTTCAGAGTCTCGTCCTCCCTCTCAATGCTCACCTCGGCCTGATAGATTATATCCCCGGTATCAACACCCTCGTCTATATAATGAATGGTCACACCCTTGGGAGTGTTGTCTATAATGCTCCATGGGTTGGGGTCTGAGCCTCTGTTATAGGGCAGATACGATATATGCAAATTTATAGCTCCCAAGGGCGGGATATTCAAGACATCTCCCTTGAGTATATACCTGTATTTATAGCTTACGATTATATCCGGAGAGATCGTTATCACTTCCTCAGGCGTCAGCTTTTCATGGTGATAATGGACTTCCTCTCCCATCTGCCGAAGCCACTGGGCAAGGGGGTTTCCGTCCTCTCCTCCCAGAAAAAGCACTCTAAGCGGCCTGGACTCCATAGCACTCAAAATCCTATTGATGCCCTTTCCGTCAACTAGCCGTCTCCCAAGATTTGAAAGCTCCTGTCTTTTCTCCAAGTCTGAGAGAAGCCCCTCCACGGTACTGCCAATGTCATCGATCTTTTCATCCTCAAACAGGCTGATCGAAGGGTATCCAGCCCTCTCAAGGGCGTCCACACCTTTTTGCTGGTTCTCGGCAATTACTGTAAACACTGCAGGCAGACCCATATATGCTACTTCCCAGGATGTTGTGCCTCCAGCGGATATTGCAAGGTCTGCCCATTCCATCATCCTCTGCATGTCCGGGACGTCATGGAGAACTTTCACAGCATGATGAAGCGTTTTGACTGTTTCCCTTACTTCAGTGAGGTTCTTGTTTGCAGCGCCGAGGACCACCCGCACGTCCAGTTTCCTCTTTACCCTGCCAAGCCCCATAAGCACCTTGACTGTATGGTTTTGGAAGTCTGCGCCTCCAAGCGTGACCAGCAACTTTGTTCCCTGCTCAGGAATCCGCCTCGGAGTATCATTGAAATCCAGAAAATCCTTCCTGAGAACAACATAGCTGCTTCCGGCCAGCACTGTGGTGCCTTCGGATGAACTGTACTTTATATCCTCTGCTCCCAGGTTCTGGTTGACGATAATATCGCACTCATACGATTCAAGGTGACAGTAATCGTCATAGACAAGCACTTTGGATCCGGTACCACGGACGGCACGCTGAAAAGCCGTGTCAAAGTGATAGCCGTCAAGGACCACCCAGGAGGGAGCTTGTTCACCTATTACCCTCAGCGTCTCCTCCAGCACTCCAGGGGCCTGAAGCTCGATCAGCTCAAAGCCCTCCCCCTTTATTCTCTGAAGCAAAGAAGGGCTTGTGCAATAGGTCAGGAACACGGCCTCCGAGCCGGCATCTCGCGCGCCCTCGGCCAGGGCAAAGCAGCGCATTAAGTGTCCCGTGCCCAGTTCGGGATATGCGTCAGCTCTTATCAGCAGCTTCATGTGACAAAGACCACTGAAGGCATACGCTAACCAGCTTCATAACTTTCCAGTTCGCTGGCATTTTCCAGAACTTTCTCTATTGCAGAGGCCACATCATCAATATCGGACTCATCAAGCGGGTACCTGCATATGCCCGACAATATCAGCTTCTCGGAATACATCTCCTCGGCCACGGGACATATGCCCTTGTCATAGTTAACGCTCCCATCATAATGTTTGCAGTCAAATGGACACCCTTTGTCTCCGAAACAGCGCTTATTCTGATATATGGGTTCCAGATAAATGGGCTTTGTATACCCTGCCCCGAAGGGCACGCCCTCGGCCACAAGTGCTTTTACGAACAAGTCCCTTGGCACCCCAACCGTTGATGCGTCATATTTTACAGGATATACAAAGTATACATGCGTGTTGTGCTCAGGTATGTGCGGAAGCACAATTCCCTCGTGTAAGCCATCAAGTCTTCTTGTAAGGTGTTCTGCAAGGCCAACCCTGTGCTCGTTCAGCATGTCGAGTTTCCTGAACTGGGCTATGCCGACCGCAGCCTCAAGTTCGGTCATACGGTAGTTCCACCCTAATGTAATGGCCGGGTTCGTTACTCCCAGGTCAGCAGCTATAACCTCGCCATGATTGCGCACCAGCTGCATTCTCAATGCAAGATCATCGTCGTTTGTGACGACCACTCCGCCCTCGCCGGTAGTAATAGTCTTATGCTGATTCAGGCTGTATACGCCAACATCCCCCATGGTTCCCAGCAACATTCCTTTATATGCAGCCCCTGGTGACTGTGCCGCATCCTCTATGACCTTTAAATTGTTTTCTCTGGCTATTGCCATTATCTCGTCCATCTCAGCGGATTGCCCGAAAAGGTGCACCACCATAATAGCTCTGGTCTCAGGAGTTATCGCTTTCTTCACGGCATCCGGGGTCATACAGAATGTATCGGGGTCAATGTCTGCAAACACAGGTATCGCTCCCTGCATAAGTATCGCTGAAGCCGAAGCGCACATGGTGTACGGTGTAACTATTACCTCATCCCCAGGGCCAAGACCCAGGGCTGCAACGGCTGCATGAAGTCCGGCGGTGGCTGAGTTCATGGCAACGGCATGCTTTATATTGAAGTAACGCTTGAACTCCCCTTCCAGTTCCCTTACCATGGGGCCTCCATAGAAGGCATCGCTGCTGTTGGCGATAAACCCTGACATTTGCCCGGAATCGAGCACTTTCATCACAAGCTCTTTTTCCTCATCGCCAAGCACGGGGTGTGGCTGAAAGCTCTTTCCCTCTCTCAATTTTCTTCCGCCTAAGAGCGCTAGGTTTGGCATTTACTACTCCTGCTTACCTGGATTTAATACTTATGTCCGACCCCTCAAGGGGGAGGTTTATCTTCAGACCGTCCTTGGCCGCAGACTCATGAAAAGCGCATAAAAGCTCCAGAGCGGCAAGCCCGTCGGCACCGCTGCTTATCGGTTCGGCCCTGCCCTCAAGACAATCAACAATATGCCCAACAGCATTTGTCATAAAGCGCTTGGGCGAGGAAGTATCGATGGGGACGTCATCCCGTTCAAGCTCCTTGTATCCAGAAAAATATTCGCTCTCGCAAACAGCATAGTACTCCAGGGCAAAGCCGCTATGTGTAAGCTTCAACCTGCCTTTACTTCCCACGAAATCGAACTCCAGCATAAGGTAATCCTTCACATCGCATGCCTGCAAGGCGCACATTGCGCCATTGTTGAACATCACAAACCCATCCATGTTCGGGTCATCGGGGTTAGGGGAGACGGACCCACTGTAGCGCGCCTGCACGTACTCGGCATCGCCGAGCATGAATCTCAGAAGGTCAAAGACATGCGAACCGGTATTGGCAATGCCAGCGGTATAGTAAACATGGACCTGGCGTATCTCGCCAATTCCGCCTTTGGATATATGGTCCCGAACTTCCTGGTGCATTGGGTCAAAACGCCTTTGATGGTCCACAAAAAGAAGCGCACCCGCATCCTCGCACAGCTTGACCATCCGCCTTGCATCCTCGATGCTCTCGGCTATCGGTTTTTCGCAGAAGATGGCCTTTACTCCTGCCTTGACGGCCCTCTCGGTTATCTCAAGGTGTGTGGAACTCCAGGTGCAGATGGAAAGGATATCGGGCTTTTCTCTGGCAAGCATTTCCTCATAGTCCGTATATAGCAATGAAGAGTCAAGGCCGTACTTGGCGCCGTATTTGTCGAGTTTTCCGGTATCCATGTCCGAGAGCGAGACAAGCCGGATATCCTCGGATTCATGGTATGCACCTGCATGTGTAGCCACATACTCCCTTTTAGGGTCGTCGTCAAAACCACAACCTATCCTGCCACAACCTATTAAAGATGATTTATATTTCATAAAGTAAGATCAGGTATCAAGTGCCTTCAAAGCCGCGCAGGAACCAAATAGTTTACATAGGCAAGCTTGAGGCTACCGCACCTCCTTTTGCTGGATTTTACTGTTAATCTCAAGAAACTCTGGATAATTTTCAACAAGAGCAATAATATCTTTAAGAAGAAATCCATGGTTTTCTGGATAGAGGCGTTTGAATATTTCCTCGATCAGCTTGAAGTCATTGATCGTATCAACGGTAAGCCTTGCATCCCAGTACTTCTCATGCAATTGGCTCTCCAGGCTTCCCAACCTGTAACGACCAGGAACCTCATAGAAATACAGGCTCACGTTCTCCCTGTCAGCGGGGTTATTTGTTATACCTTCTATTTCCGCGAGCTTATCAGTGGAAAACACCTGCGTGTCCAACCCGCGGGGGAAGGTCCGCTTAACTGTATTGGAGACATAATCGTAATCGTTACCATGGTAAAGCGCAACCAGCTCGTCGACCACCGTAGGGTCAATCAGCGGGCAGTCGCCTGTGGTCTCTACAATTACATCCACATCATTTGCCCTTGCGGCCTCAAGAACTCTCAAAAGCACGTCATCCTCACTGCCACGGTAATACTTCACCCCGTTGTTTTCGGCAAACTCGACAATAACGTCATCGGCGGGATTGACAGTGGTTGCAATAATTATATCGTCAAGGCTTTTGCAAAGCCTGAGCCTTTCTATCATGTAAAAGAGCATGGGTCTGCCCATGATGTCCATGAGCACCTTTCCAGGAAGCCTCGTGGAGCTCATCCTGGCCTCAATTGTTGCAACTGTTCTAGCCTTGTCTCTCATATTGAATTCCTCTATCCAGCCGTGCATGGCTATGTACGCCAATTGCCATCACCAGGCGCCCCCAAACCCAAGCGCAAAAACTACTGAGCGGCCTTTTCCCTGAGAATGGCCTCGATGAGTCTAAAGTTCATCATGTTCATGATATCGTCCTCATCAAACTCTACGCCGAACTCTTCTTCAAGTGCCACGACCAGATTCATATGCTTCAAGGAATCCCATCCCTCAAGGTTATCCGGCGAGGAATCCTCGGTAATTTTGGACTCGTCTACCTTGATAACGGCTGCCATTATCTGTTTAATTCTCTGTTGCATCTCTTACCTCTATGAAGTGATGTACCTGTTTCATGTATTCGTCAACGTTTATTATATATTTTTTTTCTTTATCATTGCTATCGATTAACTTGAAGCCAAGGTCATCGTAAAATCCTTCGACTTGGGAATTTTTTGCTGTGGGCCGAAAAGTTGCGTGTATCGTATGTATATCAAGCTTCTTCAGATGAGCAAGAATGAAATCAAAGAACGCATACTCTATGTTCCTGCCTATTACCCTGCAACTCATAAGGAAAGTATCAATGTCCGCTCGCCATTTGTCCCTCTCAATGCCTAGTATCGCAAGCCCAGCAAGACCATAACCGCCGAACTTGTCCGAAGCGTCAAATGCAAAGACCATATACCTGTCGCTCTCTATGAACCTGCTAATATCGGATTCTGTATATCTCTTAGTGGTCAGGTTGAACTGGTTTGTCTTCTGCGTCATCTGGGCTTGCCTGGGTATAATTGACGAATCATTGATATGCACCTTTATCTTCAATTCCAACGATTCAAGGTATTCAACCAAACTCCCAAACCCGTGCCTGTGGCCCTCCCTGTGCTGCTGTGCCTTGTACATCAGAGTTTTCCGCGCGTCCTCGGATGCGCTTGACATCTGGTAAAATCTGTCGAAAGCCTCCCGCATCATCACTGGGTATTCATGAAGCCTGGAGGGAACCTGCAGGACAACAACATCGAGAAGCCCCTCCCTTATATAGTTGACTTCAAAATCCGAATCATCCACAAAGACCAGGCTATCAAGGCCTATGTTCAGGGACCTGGAGATATCCTCGATATTGCTTAGCTTGTCATCCCAGTTGACTCTCTTTATCGCCAGATCGTCATCTTTTAATACCATGTCCGGATGTGACATGAGAACATCATCAACGTCCTGGGGGTTATTCTTGCTGCATAGCCCCAGTATAACGCCCATGTTCTTCAAGTCCTTTGCCAGACACTGCACCTCCTCGAACACAACACCATATCCGCTGTGCGAGGACATTTCCAGATTTTCTGCCCCGTCCTCACCAAGGACGCCTTTCCAGAGAGTATTATCACAATCAAATATCAGGGCCTTTTTAGCCCTTCCAAGCGCAGAGAGCAGCACAGGCTTGATATATTCAGAATATTCCTTGAAAAACTCCACAGTGTACAGGGCCTTTGAGGAATAATAGTACCTAAGGTCAATGCTCTTAGATACGGAAACCCTGGATATCACCCTATCGATATCAACTATTTTAGTGTTCGATGGAGCATTGCCTTTCACATATATATTAAGCTCATCGCATATTTCGTCAAAAACGTCCCTGTTGAGCCTGGCATAGTTGAACGTCATGCTCGAAAACCTATTCAGGATAACAAGAGAGCTTTCCTCGAGATTGGAAAAAACCAGGTCTATCTCCGACTTCACCTTGCCTATCAGCATCTCAAGAGTCGAATCATCCATAAGGTTTGCCTTGTACTGTAGGCCGTCCACGAGGTTGGCGGCCTCCCAGAAAATTAAGTTCATGCTGGTATCAGCGAACCTCTGGCTGTCTTGCACTACATTGTCATAATCACCCAAATCCACGTGTGCATTGATGCCTTCAAGCCTCAGGGAGCATTCAAGAATTTCCTTGAGTTGCGAGGTGATTATATTAGAAATAACAGCTATCTTGCATTCAGTCCCCTGAACTGAATTATCCATTTCATTGTTAAGAACCAATATTTCACTATACTTTAGATGTTTAATTGACTTGCTCATTTTGATGCCTCAAGTATTTCAATCACCCCGAAACCAGAGATGTAATAGAATCCGACTTTTCTGTTTCCGAAAAGAACAGCGGCCTTCGGTTCAGAGATGCAAATCACCCTGTTGCCACTGACCGAAATCACCTCAATGGCAGAAGTAACTGATTGAGACTCGTAGCAAATATGGTAAAAACATTCGCTTGAGTGTTTCAAAATATTGCTCACCGGTCCAGGGGAACCAGTAGAATAAATAAGTTCAATGTCCGGCATTTTATCAGCGATGCACATCCTCAGCTTTACATTTTGTTTCCTGTCATAAACCTCTTCTCCTATGGAATAACCAATAGCAGTAAGGAAGGTTATAGCTTTTTGCGGGTCAGAAACCGCCAGCCCAAGGTGATGAAATGTCAGGCCGAAATCATTCATTTTCTCTTCAGTACCATAGCTATGTTCATTGGCATCATCTGCTCTTGTGTTTCTTCAACGGAAAGACCTGTATACGGCAAGACCAACTTTTCAATTATATCCAGTCCGGAATCAGCAACTGCATCTTCTACATGCTCAATGGAATCAAACAGAAAAATGTGATCAATTGCGGGGGCGTTGATGCAAGTGCTTACATATATATATCCATCATCTTTTGACATGATGCTTATTTTATCCAAAAAGACTTTTGGCTCTTCCACATGCTCTAGCACCTCGCCCATCACAATGGCGTCATATTTCCCCTGCGAGTTCATCTTCAGAAAATCACATTCGTATACACTGTAACAGTCAGATCGTCCACCGAAAAAGTCGCTGTTCAATATGGATTTGGTCAATTCGACGCTTGACGGGCTGATATCTATTCCCTCGTACATATTGAACGAACATGCATTCATTGCCTGAACAAGGAAAAAACCGTGCCCTGGCCCTATCTCAAGATATTTCCCCTTTCTATTTTTCGGAATCGTCCGAATAAAAAACCTTGCCATCTCAATATGCTGGGGCCAAAGGAAGCCAGACAGTGCCAACCCATGCATGTACATCTTCATGTACCTGTCATTGGAATAGACGGAAGAAGCTGCTTCATCATAAGAAGAAAATCGATACTTTTTATGCCGCTTGAAATAAATCTGTTCTTTTAACGTATCCTTGACGATAAGATTGAAAGACTCAGCCAAATATTGAATATCGATTCCTCTGCTCATACAATACTCTATATAATGCTCAAGCAGTTCCCTTTCCTCGTCATGCAACAACTTCACGGAGGAGTTCAAAAAATCCTTTTGCATCTTGTTGATTTCAATGATTCTGTCCAGCAGATTCTCTATCAGGCTATCCATAGATTTTATTGCCTATGCCCCAAAAGAAACTCAACCGCCTTGACGCGCGCATCGAATATAATGTTGGAGAACGTACAATTGTTGAAAGAAGACCTTTTAATGCTGTCAGATAGATTGCCTGACTTGCTCCGTAAAGCAGGACAATATTTTTTAGGAATCTAATCATAATTTCCAAAAAAAGGGCTTAGAGCAGTTACGCGTTCTACATCAACACTTTCCATAATATTTTTCCCTCAGCAAGCCAACGAGATGGACATCATTGTAATGACCGTTTTTATATATCTCTTGCCTCTTAACGCCCTCCTCAACAAAACCTAGACATTTGCACAACATCAGGGAGACTTCTTTAATCGTCGTGCCGCCGTAGATCTTGTGCATATTCAGGTTGTCAAAAGCATGTTTAATGGTAAGCTTGCAGGCCTCAATAAAAGGTGTAAAGTTCTTGTATTCCTTCTCGCCGACAAAACCAGCAATCTCGCATTTCCTGTTCTGAAAATCAATATCGCTCAGGGAAATCATCCCAATCAATATATTGTTTTGCTTATGAAGTATTCCCATCTGCAACTTTTTTCTGTTGCTTTTTATCTGCGTCCTGAAAAACTCAAGCTGGTCGGCTTTGGTGTTTGGAAAATAATGTTGCTGCATATCTAGCATATTCTCTTCATCGTTGAACCATTTGTACCAATTGGTTTTTTCAACAACTTCCTCGCTAAGGCAAACCAAGTCTACTGTCTCCCCTTTAATAAATATATCAAATTCTATCTTTTCCATTTTCCCCTTCTATATAAAAGCATGAACACTAAAAATACCAACCACCTAATAGTCTTAACATACCGATAAATCAAGCTTATTACCGTTCGTACATTCTAACACATTTAGAATACAATTTATATAAAAGAGGGTATATAATGATCAGCACAGAAAGGGCCAAATTACGAAAATCATAACTGTGAAGAAACAATCATGCCAAAGATCGCATTGTCTCCACAACTGGACCGACAACCGAGCTGAATTGCTCCTCTGTCATATCTTGGTAAACCGGGATGCTCAACTCCCTCTCGTAGAAATCCTCTACCTTAACCCATCGTCATTTGTGACCACCGCCCCTCCCTCACCCGTTGTAAGGCATTAACGAGCGTCAACACCTGCGGCGATGTCTTCGTCGTCAATGTGCCGCCTGCCGTATGGTATGAAATTACTCAATATGCAATCCTGTCAACAAGCAATGCACTCCGCAGGCGCTCATTATCATGGGCTTGCCATGAATCTCCATTAGCACATTGCCAGGCAGGCGGGTGGATGAGGTCCTTGCCTGTATTATCGCACCGACGCTCACCGGTCACCCCACACTGCATTTACAAGGGTCTTTATGACATGCGCCTCGTCGTCCCTGGACATGCATGGGTGGATGGGGATGCTGAGTTCCCTGAGGTAGAAATCCTCGGAATTGGGGCAACTGGTCCCGGCATAACCCTCTGCCTGGTAGAAAGGCTGGGTATGGACCGGAATGTAGTGCACTTGCACTCCAATGCCTGCTTCAAGCATGGTATCGAATATGGCGGCCTTCCTCTGCACGGCCTCGCCCTGGAGCCTTATGGGGTAGAGGTGCCAGGCGTGACCGGCATAATCGCGCACAGGAGGGGTGGAGATAAGCTCTTCACTTTTAAAGGCCGAGTCGTAGGCCTCAGCTATCTCTTTCCTGCGCGCGAGGAAACCCTCCAGTTTCTTAAGCTGAGACGATCCCAGTGCGGCCTGGATGTCGTTCATCCTGTAATTGTAACCTAGGACATGCATCTCGTGGTACCATTTGCCCGGCGAGGTGTTCTTGAAGTTTCCTGCTTCCTTTGTTATACCGTGCGTCCTGAATGACCTGAGCTTTTCGTAAAGTTCAGGGTCATCAGTCAGCACCGCGCCGCCCTCCCCAGTGGTT
>SDBV01007766.1_pt1 | contig 14599 bp, 6 predicted proteins | sample 2277081 | NCBI WGS metagenome assembly SDBV01 (sample SAMN10402039, study PRJNA504765) | marine sediment metagenome | isolation source: marine sediment core GS10_PC15, 223 cmbsf | place: Arctic Ocean: Southern Knipovich Ridge | collected 2010
ACCTTCAAGGCCACCTTGTTCCGTTCGCCGATCAGCGTGGACCCTTTGGGGCCTTCGATTGCCATCAGCGAGCCCTCCATGTTCTCGAACTCCTCGGCCATCAGCCGCTTCAGCACCAAGGCCCGGTCCCTGCTCAACAGCGCCAGAAGCAACTGGCCGTCGGACGGCGTATCGCCTCCCTGTTGCTTGGCCATGGCATAGCCCATCATCCGCAGAAAGATGGCAAACACGCTCTCGCCGCGATCGCGCATCGACTGGGAAAACTGCTCCGGCGACATATCAGCGTGGACCATGTTCTTTCGGCTGTAGTCGATTTCATTCAACTGGAACTCCAATTCCAGCAGGTCCTTGATGCCGTTTTGCAGGAAGGAGATGGGGCTGGCTGCGGTACCGTGTCCCCTGCTGCCGGCGGCACCGTCGCCCCGTGTGCCCACGGCAGGCTGGGGAACTTTGGTCCCTGGCGGGGCCACTAGTTCGTAGAGCACCGCTTCGTAGCCGGCAAACTCCCGGTTCAGACGCCGGTAGTAGCTCCGATCGGCCACGTGCACGGCGGCCACCAGGTCGACCGTGGGGCCCTTCTGGCCTTGATCCAACGGCCCAAAACGGACAATCGCCGTCTCCATCGCCAGCGGCGTCTTGTCTTTGTCCCGCACCACCCGCAAGAACTGGCCGTTCTTGGCAGCTTCTTTTCGACGCTGACTCGATTGCTGCGCTGTTTTCTCGGCTGTTTGCTGGGCTGGGGCCGCGACCGCTATGGTCAGCAACAGCACCACGTACGCGGCCACTCGTGCGATCTTGCCAGGAACCATCGAATCCACCTCTAAAAGAGAACGGGGAAGACAAGCGGGGAAAGCGTGGCGGGCCCTGGAAAAACACGACGAATCGACAAGACGCCACACACGGGGTGACTGTGCCAAGTATACGTTCTCGTCCGGCGACGGGAAAGGGGTCTCCTGCCCCCTCTTCGCACCGCCGATCGGTATGCGTGGGCTCGACAATCTCTATTGCACCACCCCAACGGCGTCGATTGACTGGGGCGGCGTACCGCGCTTGGCGCCGACCGCAACGTGGGCGGCTACGCCGCGGGCCCGTATGATCCACGGCAGCAGCACACGCCGGCCGTGGATCCCGCCAGGCCGCCGGTGGTTTGCTGCGAGAGACTGCATAATCTTTAAGGAGCAGGTCTTGTGTTGGTCGAGATTTTCAACATACTAACGCGCATCTAGCAGGGCGCAAGCCCTGATGGAGTGGCCCCCTCAGGTTCCTGCCCCACCTGTGGGGGCCTTGTTTTGCGCTCGATGGCCCGTGCCGGCGCAGATCGACGGCTGCAATTCGGACACCGCAATCGGCCGGGGCCCGGAAGCGGCGTGAAATCTCCTCTGGCGGCAAGTCCCGGCCCGGTTTTTCCCGAGAGAATAGGGAATTCTTGGGGGCGACCCGGAATTGATTTGCTTTCCGGAGAGGAATAAGTATATTGGGGGATGTGCCTCTGGGGGAAGCTATTCGGCTTGGGCCGGCCCCTGGGCGGCTACCTCGAACACACCGCGCCAAGGAGAGATCAAACCATGTCTGGCAAGAACCTCAAAATCATCGGAGTTCTGTTGTTTGCGGGCCTCGTTTCGTTTCTCCAGGTGTTGCCCGCCCATGGGTTCACCATTTATGAGTTGGTGGATCCAAACTATACAATCGCGGACCTGGTGACTAACCCGACCCAGTTCGCATCCTGGGATCCGGATACGGCTGGTGGAAACGTGACCACGCTGACTTATATGTTCGACCCGAGCTTCACGAGTGACGAGCGTATCCGAGACCAGGTCCGCCTCGGCATCCAAGAGTGGGATGATGCGAGCAGCACGCCCTACGGTGCAACCTACTCGTACTACCGCAACACCGGCCTTGAACCGTTCTACGATATCCGCTCGGTCACTGCTCATGAACTCGGGCACAACCTCAGCTTTGTCCACCCCTTCGCCGGTGCTCCCCAGGGCCTCAACTATGATTTCAACCCCTTCCCGGTCTTGGTCGCGGTGCCTGATCGAGGCGACGAAGTGATGGGGTATGGGCCGCCGGGGCAGATCTCCTTACCCGCTAGTTACAACCAGATCCTGAGCCACGATGAGCTTAACGGCTACCGGTACGCTTACGCGAACAGGGACATCAATTTCATCGAGATCCCCAGCGGGACACCGAACATTCTGCTCATAGCCGCGCGGACCAACGACTTCCCTCCGCTTGGCAGGGGAGCCCTTGCGTATGGTCCTCCGACCGGCGTACAGCGCGACCCTGCCGATCCAACACAAGGTGTGCGGATCATTTCGGCCGAGATCTGGTTCGCCACAGACGTGACCCCGCTGGGATTCCGCACGCTGGGCCTCAACTGGGATTTCCACAACCCCTCTGGCAAGGACATTCGGCGAGTCGAAATCCAAACCAGGGGCACCAACAATCCCAATCCCGTCGCCCACTTCGACGGCGACCCAGCCGGCTATGTTTTCGGCAGCTTCTCCACGTCCCCGACCGGCGACCCCGATCACAAGGATGACCTGCTGCATACTTGGAATGACCCCGAGTTTTGGGGATTTCCCGCCGAGTTCCCTCCCGGCGCCGAGTTTCACGTCGGTCTGGAGCAGGACGTCTGGGATTGGACCGTGGTCTCGGCCCGCGTCGTGCATCCCAACGGTTCGAAGACCAATCTGCCGGTGGTGGTTTTTAGCCAGTGGAACGAGATGGTGACCGGCGTGGATGTGACGACGAGCAGCGCGGGGATCGTTATTCCTGATCTTCTTCCCGAGATCGTCGCCGAGGGAATTCGCATCGTCAACACGGAAGACGGTCCCGTCGAATTGTTCAGCGTGGGTGTAGCCGTGGTGGACGGAATGGGCCTTCAGTTGGAAGACCTGAATCAGTATACTATGTATCGCCTGACATTGGAGGGATTCTTCGAGACGCTCGACATCCTGCCGAGGACCCTGGGCAAAGGTGAGGAGTTGGTCCTGGTCTTTGACGGAAGCCCCACGGGGATCGACAACACCATATTCCTCGACCGCTCGGACTTGCTCGGCCACGAACTGTTCTTCTACGCAGAGACGAGTGCCGGCGACATGAACGTCGGCAACTACGGCCTCTTGGGAACCGGACCGATCACCGGGTTGCTCGTACCCGAACCTTCCACGCTTCTCCTGGCCGCCGTCGGCCTGCTGGGCCTGCTGGGCTACGCCTGGCGGCGGAGAAACCGGAAAACGTAGACCTCAGGCGGACGCAACGAACCAGAAGCAACGCTGGTTGGCAACACCACACCTTATCCTAGTGCTTTGTCACGCCTTAATGCTAGGGTAGCCACGGTCGCCAGACCGTGGGATTTCCGCACTCTGGCGAGTGCAGCTACCCTAATTCTCAAACGTGACAAAGCACTAGGACGGGAAAAGACCCCCAACGTCGGGCAAAACTCTCTAGTTTTTCGCTACCACTGCCGACGAAGTAATTATCGGCAAATCCGGTAGATCCGGAACAACCGGCAAAGTCGTGACCGATGCCATCCCGACCCAGCCACTCCCGGCAAGACAACGGGGGGGACGCTGGGATCAGGGTGTCGGGTAACGGCGTGCCGTCGGTGATTCCGGTAAAAAGCCCGGTGTGACACGATGTGGGGTAGGCATTGCCGCGCGGGCTTGTTGTACTGACTGACCCTGTTTCGGCAGCAGATCCTGCAATCGCGATATACGCCGGTGTCTTCGCGGGAGTACTCTGCGCCTGCACGCCACAGCTACGGCTCGGCCGACCATGTGGGGGGGGGACCATCCATGAATCGATTTCTGTGGCGACAGCATCTGGCCGGGGCGCAAGACCCTCCGACGGGCAGTGGACCAACCGAAGAGGCGAATTCCGCGAGCCCGACCGGCCGGTGCCGCCGTTGGCCAAGGCCGGCTTGGCTGACGCCCTCGGTGGGTGTGTGCGTTTTCGCGCTGGCGGCCCTGTTGATCGGCCGGAGCTCACCGGCACAGGAGGCGGTTTTAGATTCGCCCGGCTATTCGGATAGCGTGGACGGTGCGGGGAGCCGCCCCGGCCTTTTCGAGCTTCTGACAGGCGTCGTGCCTCCGGTGGGGTCTGCCTTTCCGCCCCTTTACATCGATTACCGCGTCCGCCGATTCAAAGACAGCCGCACGACGTACGAGTTTGGCGACCGCGACCCGGCCGGACCGAGCCCGCTGAGCCGGCTGGAGTTCCCTATCAACAGCACCTGGAACGGCCTCGAAGTGGGCCTGGGGGGGGAGTTCTGGGCGGTGCGTGCCGAGTGGCTTACCCCCTTGACTGACAAGATCGACGGCCGGCTCGAAGACCGCGACTGGCTCTGGCAGTTTGCCGGGCTCCCGCAATCGCCGGTTTTCAGCAACCTGGGCGTCGCTGAGGAACGCTGGGTCGAGGGGCAGATGGTTGACGTCGCCTTGGAGATTGAGCTTTTTGAGTCTGTGCTGTGCCTTCCCATCTCCCTGTGGCCGGTCGGTGGATTCCGATGGCAGAAGTTCGACATCATGGCCTTCGATCTCACGGAGTTGAAAAGATTTGACTCGCCGCTCGGATTCAATTGGCCGCTCGAGCCGCCCATCTTCGAGGGCGATGCAATCCGCTTTCGGCAGGAGTACTACCACTACTATGTCGGTGGTCAGCTCCGCACAGATCTGGACTTGGGCGAGCTGTTGCCGCAGGTCAGACTGACGTTCCAAGGGGACTGGGCCCACGTCCAGGCCTTCAATTCCGACCACCACCTGCTGCGTCAGGGAACCTTCATCACCCAGCAGAACACCCACGGCAACGCCTGGCACGCCGGCCTCACCGCCGAAATCTTCTTCTCCGATCATTTCACCGTGGGCATCGAAGGGGATTACACCGCAATTCGCACCAGCGGCAGTCACCACTTCAGCAATCAGCCGCTTGGAATCGACGCGACATGGCAGCGTGGTGTCCGCGTCCGGTCGGACCAGATGGCCATCACGGTCTTCGTGCGCCTGCGGCGTTGATCCTCACCTGCCCGCCAAGTGCGTATCGGCAACCTCTTCGACCGGCATACGGCTGCCCCGCTCTCTCGTGGTCCCCCCGCAGGTAGCAGTGGAGTTTCCTTTCTACGGAATCTTCGATCGCCGGGCAACGGACCTGTTGGGGGAGTGCCTACCCTATTTTGCCCTGCCTTACGCATCCATCCTGGCCCCTTGCTGTCCTGCCGAATCCCGTCATTTTCGGCATGCTTTACCGTTCTTACTCAACTGCCGCGACCGGTACGTCCGATACTATCCTCACGAACGGTGCAGGAGATCTCTGCGCGAGAAGTTCTTGAGCGGCCCAAGAAACCGGGCAGACCGAGGTGGAACGAAACGATGACGCTTAATCACAGAAATTCGGTGCTGGCTGCTGCGGTATTGGTCTTTGTGCTGGGAGGGACCCTGACGGCCCAGGATCTGCGGGAGATGAAGCTCTTCGCCCCGGCGGATCTCAGCCAATACGGCAGCGGGCCTCAGCCGAAGCAAGGCTACTTCTTCGTCTTCGACGGGCTGCAGTGGTCCACCAGCCGCCCGGACGTGATTCCGATCGGTTTTCCCAACCTCAGACGGCAAGTCTTTCACGATCCCCTCACCCGGGAGGTTCAAAGTAACAGCCTGAATACCGGGCAGTTCAACTCCCAGTTTCACGCGGGCAACCGGATTCAGTTCGGGCGGGTCTACGGCCGGCAGGGCTGGCTGTTTAGCAGCTACCGTCTGAACGACCAGGTCCAAACCTCTTTCAACAGGAACGTGGACATAGTCTTCAAGGACCCCAACAACTTTCTGCGAGGCTGGGTCGCCGACATGCTGGGTTACGATGTTATCGTCGATCCCCTCTTGGGCATAGCCGAGGACCAAAGAACCAACGCAGATTATGGGAATTTCCAGGTGCAGAACCTTCCAGTCTCGTTCGACGAACTTCTTGTGGAGAACCGGGTGGAGACCTGGGGTGTGGAATTGATGTACCTGCGCCGCTCGCGTCAGACCGGCCGCGGCGGGTTTTTCGAGTTCCTTGCGGGGGTACGATACCTGGAGTTCGACGAGACGTTTCGGGTTGAGGCGCGAGGGAATGACGTATTTGCCGCAGATGGCAGCCCCCTTGACGTTGTAGGCGCTTCCAGGTTTGTCTTTGATCAGTCAGATGACGGCAATCCTGACGACCCGAACCCTGCACCAATCCGCCCGGGTAACCTCTTGGCGGACAGTAACTGGATCACCGAGGCGGAGAACCACATTATCGGCCCGCAGATCGGCGGCCGATGGTTCAGAAAGAACGGCCGGGTGACCTTGTCCGCGGAAGGTCGTTTCTTCGCCGGCTTGAACATGCAGAATCTTCGCAACCGAGGTGTCTTGGGCAGTCAGCTTGACGCGCCTGTTCCCTATGCCTTTGATGAGTTGGACTTCGACGCCGACGCCGGATATCCGTATATGCCCCTGCTGCGCGAGCCTTACGACTTCGATCATAAGGCGAACATCCCCACCTGGAGCCCGGGGGCCGAACTTAGCCTGGACTTGATGGTCCAACTTACAAGTGCAGTCTCGGTCGAGGTAGGTTGGAACGGACTGTGGCTGGGTGGGATCGCCCGGGCTTCCGCCATGCCCGACTACACCATCAGCAACTCCAGCATCATGGGCATCAGACGCGGGGCCAACCGCCAGACCGTGTTCCTCCACGGCCTGAACGTGGGCGTGACGATCAACCGCTAGCGCCAATACCGCTGAATTAGCTGCGCGTGCCGATGTGATGTGTAGTTGTGACGTGGGAATTTCATAAAGCCGCGACGGGTGGCCGCGCCAGAGGATCGTGAAAACCGCTGTGTTGCCGCTCCGGGCGCGACCACCGGTCGCGGCTTTATGCGTGGTGGGCAGAATCTCTGCCGGACAACTCAGCCGGCGGCCACTTCACCGCTGGGGGTTCGGTTCAGATAGTCGGGATCGATCTTCTCCAATTCCTCGACCATCACGTCGATGGCGTAGCGAATCTGCTGGGGGCTGTGCAAGGTGGAGATGAAGAACCTCATTCGGGCGGCGCTCTCCTCTACGGCCGGGTGGAGGATCGGCATTACGTTCACGCCGCGGTCGAGCATGGCCTTGGATAGCTGAAGGCAGTGGATCGAGTTGCCCAGGATCACCGGCACCACGGGCGTGTGCTTGCTGGCAGCAGTGTTCAGCCCCTGCTCTTTGGCCAGGGTCAGAAACAGCTCGGAGTTCTCCCTGAGTCGGGCAAAGCGTCGAGTCTCCTTCTCCCAGATCTGGATCGAGGCCAGCGCGGCGGCCACGGCCGGGGGAGAGATACCGGTGGCAAATACGAAGCCCGGCGTGGTGTACTTCAAGAACTCGATCAACTCCTTGGTGCCGGCAATGTAGCCGCCGCAACTGCCCAACGCCTTGCTCAAAGTTCCCATCCACACGTCGACCTGGCGCGGATCCACCCCAAAGTGCTCTGCGATCCCGCGCCCGTGCTCTCCCAGCACACCGGTCGAGTGCGCCTCGTCGATCATCAGCATCGCCCGGTGACGCCGCTTGACCTCGATGAACCGGGGCAGATCGGGGATGTCGCCGTCCATGCTGTAAACACCCTCGATGGCGATCAGCACGCGGCGGTACTCGGGCCGGAATTGCTGGAGCAACCGATCGGCCACCTGGGGGTCGTTGTGCGCGAACGGACGGCGGCGGGCGCCGGAGAGGATGCCTCCCTGGACGATACTGTTGTGCGCCAGGGCATCGTGCAGGAGCAGATCGCCGGGGCCCAGCAGGTGGCCGATCACCGTCTCGTTGGTGGCGTGACCGCTGGGCATCGTGATGGCGTCTTCGACTCCCGTAAAACGGGCAAGCGCCTGCTCCAACTCCCGGTGCAGGTCTTTCTCACCGGAGACCAACCGGCTGGCCGAGACGCTGGTGCCGTAGCGGTCTACGGCGTCCTTGGCGGCCCGCGAAACCTTGGGGTGCCCCGACATCCCCTGGTAGTTGAAGCTGGAAAAATTGATCACTTCTTTTCCGTCGATAATCGTCCGGTCACGGGTCACGCCCTGGTGAGGCGTGAAGAACGGATTGCCGATGCCCGAGGTCTCCAGCATGTCCAGGTTCCGCCTCAACTGAACGTACTCGGGAAACTTGTCGAAACGGTAAGTTTCCGGCGGGATCACGGCACCGGCCGGGCGGCTGGTCTTGGCTCGGGGCTGGCCGCCGAGGTACTTCATCACGGCGTCGACGACCTGGCGGGTGGTTTCCAGGTCGGGCAGGACGTGTTCGGGAAAGCGTCCGCCGAAGCGTTCCTCCAAGGAGGCCAGAATCTCCATGCGCTCCAGCGAATCCAGCCCCGTCTCCACGATCGACGAATCGGGCGTCAGCCCGGCAACTCGCTCCTTGCCCACCCGACGTATCTCTTCCAGCACAATCTCGGTAGCCCTTTTCCTGGCCGCCATCGCTTGCCCATCGCCGGAAACCGCTTCAGCCGCCGAGGCTTGCACCATGGCAGCCACGATTTCTCCATCTGCTTTTTGTAATTCGCCGGTGGGGCGCAGTGCTTCTGCGGCCTGCCACTGGCCGACCACGGCCAGCGACCCGTCCAGGTAGCCTGAAGAACAGGCGTGGCGCTGGATCTTCCCGCTGGAGGTCTTGGGAATACTGCCGGCCCTGACCAGCACCACGGCGTCCAGCGTCAACTCGTGCTCGGCCGCCACTGCGGGGACGACGGCGTCGAAGATCAGGTCCAGGTTTCCTTGTTTGCGGCGTCCCACTTCCTGAACCACGACCAGTTGTTGCCGGCCTTCGACTTCGACCGTAAAGGCCGCCCCGCAGTCGGCCCGCAGCCGCGGATGTGCCTGTTGGACCGTCTGTTCAATGTCCTGGGGATAGAAGTTCATACCCCGCACGATAATCAGGTCTTTCAGCCGACCGGTGACGAACAATTCGCCGTCTTGGATAAACCCCAGGTCCCCGGTCCGCAGGAACGGTCCTTCGCGGGTGTCTTTCAGCCGGGCTCGGAAGGCCTGCTCGGTGGTCTCCGGCTGGCGCCAGTATCCTTGGGCCACGCTGGGGCCGCTGACCCAGATCTCGCCGATCTTCCCGGCAGCAGAGCGGGTCATGGTTTCGGGATCGGCGATGACGATTTTCTGGTCGGGTAGCGAGTGGCCGCAACCGACCAGGGGGCGTACACCGTCGTCGTCCGGTTCTCCGTCGACGACCAAACCGTCAGCCAGCGACGCCGCCTCGAAGGTGCGGATCAGCGGCGGGGAGGAGATGTATCCGCCGGAAACTATCAAGGTTGCCTCGGCCAGCCCGTAGCACGGATAGAACGCCTCGCGGCGGAAGCCGCAGGGTGCAAAGGTCTCGGCGAAACGTTCCAGGGTCTCTTCACGCACCGGTTCCGCACCGTTGAAGGCCACTTCCCAACAGCTCAGATCGAGGCTCTTGCGCTGCTCGCGTGTGATTTTGCGCACACAGAGGTCGTAGGCGAAGTTGGGACCTCCGCTGGTCGTGCCGCGGAAACGGGTAATTGCGGACAGCCAGCGAAAAGGTTTCTGCAGGAAGGTCATGGGCGACATCAGCACGTTCGGCACACCCACGTACAGCGGTTGCAGGATCCCGCCGATCAGGCCCATGTCGTGGTAGCTGGGCAACCAGAACACGCCCGTGCAGGTCCGAGTGTGCTCGAAGGCATAGGAGATCAGCGCCGAGTTGTGGACCAGGTTGGCGTGATTGAGCATCACGCCTTTGGGCGTTCCCGTCGACCCGGAGGTGTACTGCAAGAATGCCAGCGTGTCGCCGTGAACGTCCGGCATTTTCCATTTTTCGTCGATTCCCGCCGGGACGTGCGAGGTGGCCAACCAGATGAGCTCCTTCAAGTGCGGAGTCTCGTCGATCAGCCGCTCGACACGACTGAGCACAAGGTCCGTGGTCAGGGCCACCTTGGCATCCGCGTCGTCCGCGATTGCCTGGATCCGCGCCAGCGAGCGGTTCCGCCGCGGGGGATAAACCGGAACCGCCACGACTCCCGCGTACAGACAGCCGAAGAACGCAGCCACAAACTCCAGGCCCGCCGGATACAACAACAACGCCCGCTGCCCCGTCATGTTCAAAGACGCCAGCCAGGCCCCGATGGCCCGGGCCTGGCGGTCCAGCTCCTGGTAGCTCAGGTGAATTTGGTCGTTTTCGCCGTCGACCAGGTACGTAAACCCGATGTCTTCCGCCTGGCAACGGGCACGATGCTGCAGCAGCTCAACCAGATTGGAGGGACCGAAAAAGGTACCCGGCAAGTGATCCAGATGATGCACGACTTTCCAGACTCCTGTCACAAGACGGCCGATTACCCGCGCATTGCGGTTGGTTTTCGCGTCTCCTGGCAACCGATCCGGCTCTACGCGAAAAGCTCAAACCACCGTGCGCAGCACGTATTGTATGCCTCCCCGGCGGAAGACGCAATCGCCCCCCTCCAATGTGCTACCAGTAGACTTCGCCACGTGCCAGAGGCAGGTCCCCGGCTTGCCTCTGGCCGCGGCCTGGTGATCTGTTAGTCTCGGCTATACGGGTCCGTAGTACCGGCTCCGGCGGGCAATTTGCGCCTCGAGGCGGGACTACCGACGGGTCAATTTCAGCTTGACGGACCACTGATCTGCGGGTGCTTGACAGCACGATGGCGATTCCCTAGGCTTCCCTAGGCTGCCGCCTTGGGTCGGCGTGGCCGGTGTCCGCCAGACGTTCCGGGCGAACCCCCGGCTGACGCTCCGCCCACCGGAACCAAAGGAATCGCGGCAATGATTCGCCTGACCTGCCCGAAGTGCCGAAGCAGGCTGAACGCCAAGGATGAACTACTGGGGCAGACCAGGAAGTGTCCCAAGTGCGGTACACCGGTCCCGATCAAGCGGCCCGCCGATTCGGAAGGACAACCGGCAGTCTCCCCGACTGAGTCCGCCTCCGCCGGGCCGGTTTACGACCTCGGACAGTCGGGCTTGCCGGCGCTGGACGTGCCCCAACGGCTTCAGCGCCAGAACCACTACCTGATCTGCGACCGATCGAAACTGGTGGCCACCTGGAAAGACGGCGGTCAGGGATGGATGCTGAAAACCAGCGCCGGGCTCGTCCCCGCCGTACGCAACTCGGACCAGCTCCCCGGCCAGGGCGACTTCCAACTGGTCGAGTTGAGGCTCGACAAGACCGATGCCGGCGTGCGACTGAGCGGAATCAGGTCCTATCAACTCGCACAGCGTTGGGCGCTGACGAGTCTCGACAAGGGAGACGACAAGGTCGTCGCCAAGATCGCCGCGCCGGGCTGCCTCAGCCGAGAACAAAAGAACGTGGTCCGCCAGGCAATCAAGGACCAGTTCATGCGCGAGGTCTGGGCCGATGCCGACAACGTGCTCGAGTATCTGGCCAACACGGACTACCACTCCCCGGGTACCGGCTAGTGCTGGAACTTTGTGTTCCTCGCAGTTACCGCGGCCGGCTTCATGCATTGGCGATCGCCTCTTGCTCGCTCGGCTCAAGCCCCCATAACTCGCCGGCCAACCGGTCGATGCGGCGTTGGGTATCGGCCGCGCGGTTGCCGCAGGCCGCGGCCAGGTGGGCCATCCGGCTGCACGCGGAAAGCTCGACGTGTCGCGAGTCGTCCGGGTTGAATCGTCGCAGCTTGACGTAATCGAGCATACTGGGCGTGCCGAAGCCCTTGCCGCCGCAGACGCTGTGTGAACTCACCAGGAAACCGACGATCGAGCTGTTCAGCACCGCGCACAGATAGTGGGCCTCGGCCACCGACTCCGCCGCGATCAGCACGCAGGTTTCCTGCGGAACCACCGGGCGTGGGCCAAGATAGGGATCGTGGGCCTGCTCGACCACGGCCGCATTGATCCGCCGGTCCATCCGGCGCCAGACCACCTTGATCGGTGCCACGGTGTACGTGCCCACGTTGTACATCGAATAGAACGCCTTGCCCTGCTGATACTGCCGGAAGGCCGCCCGGCCACGCAGCACTCGCTCGAACCGCTGCAAATACGCGTGCGTCTGGGGGTACTCGCGCCGCATCACCGCCGGATCGATGCCGGTCCGGGTTGCCACGTCCTGGGCCAGGAGTAGATAAGCAGAGGGCCGGCCGGCGTAGCGGGCCACGCCGCCCCAACGCAGCAACGGGTAAAGCAGTTCAGGCTCGACCACCTGCTCCACGGTTTCCAGGCTCTGCTTGCTCTTTCCGGCCAGGTTTCGCACCAGCACACCGCCTTTGGCCCGGCCCAAAATCTCCACCCAGTAGACGCCGTTGGCACCGCCGCTGTTGGCGCCCAGATGGGCCACGTAATCCGACGGCCCGACCAGCCGGGCCAACTCGGTATTCACTCCTTCCGGCCGCAGGAACCAGGGCGAGCCGGGGCGGGCGGGCTCAATTGGCTCGGCCAGATACATCCGCCGCGCGAACCCATCGTGGCCGTCGCCGTGGGGAAACCATTTGACGTAAGGCACGGGATATCGCGTCGCGGTCCCCTTCTCCAAGAGGATCGTGCTGGTAAAGTTGGCCGCGTCCTGGAAGGGCCGCAACGCCACCATGTCGTCCACCCGAAGCACCTTCAGCCGCTCCCCCTCCGGACCGAGACGGAAACGTCGGAACCCGTTGCCGGCCCCCTTCGTCTGCAACAGCGTCTGCGTGATGACCATGGCCAGTCGTCCGCCAGGTTTGAGGAACCGATCGGCGCTGGTGTACAGCATCAGCATCGAGAGATCCTTCTTGGCCCCGCCGTGCCGCGCCTCGCTGCCGGAGAGCGAGAACAGCCCGTAACGCTGCCACAACGGTTTCGTGGCCCGGCGATAGTCTGCCGGGAGGTTGTCCCAGGCGATCCACGGCGGGTTGCCCACTACGTAGTCGAACCGGCCGGCCGAGGCTTGGTGGTCCAGGATCGGGTCATCCAGGATCGAGTCGCACAGGTACAGCGGAATCTCCACGCTGCCGGTGAGTGGCAACAGATCGCGGATGGCCATCAGGTAGTTGGCCTTGGCGGTCATCACGGCCAAGGGATTCAGATCGAAGCCCACCACGCCGGCCAGGATCTTGCGGCAAAGTTCGCCTTTGGCGAGTCGACTGCGTCTGCCGTGGGACTCATACCACCGGCGCACACGGCGGATGGCGCTGACCAGGAACGTCCCCGAGCCGCAGGCGGGGTCCAACAGCCGCCGCTGCGGCTCGCCCGAGTAACCAACCACCTCAAGCACGTGATCGGCCAGCCAGTCGGGCGTGTAGTATTCGCCCAGCCGGTGTCGGAGTGTTCTGGGGAAGAGTTCCTGATACAGTCGCCCCAACAGGTCGCCCTCGCCGGCCGGGTCCATCGAGAGCGTGCCCGGGTCGTATCGTGCCAGGCGGGCTGCCAGCCGGCGGATCAGCCGCTCGATCGGCTCACACCAGGCGGCGGTATACCAGGAAAACGGGTCGCCGCGGAAGAAGTCTGCCACGCTCAACCGGCGAAAGACGGCGCCCGCCTCGAACCGCTCGATCTCTTGCCGCAGCCCGTCGCACGTGTGGGCCTGCAAAAGCTCTTCGGCGGGTGCGGGCAGCCCGTGGCAGCGGGCCATCACCTGGCCCACCAGCAGCTTGACCAACAGGGCGTAATACGTGTGCAGGGCGAAGAGCATCGCGTCCGGCTTCAGCCCGCCCGCCCGACCGTTGGCGGGGAGATGTTCATCTCCCAATGACGGGATGCCGTAGAACGCCGCCAGTTTCTCGATCTCATCAGACCGCTTGCCCGGATCGTACCCCGAGGCCTTGCCCAAGAGCATCTTCCATTGCCCGAGTGCCGGAGGCTCCGTGGCCAGGATGGCATCGTAGAGCGACCGGACACCGTCTCGGGCGCAATCGGCCCGGGCCGAGAAATCACCCGCGAGGTTCTCCGGTGATAGTGCCTTTGCGGCGGTCGGTGCAGGCTGCGACTGGAGTTTCTCCATGCCAGCCCATTGTCATCGCAGCGGCCGAGTTCGGCAAGGTGAGCTACTCGCGCCGTAAACAGATGGCTGTAGGAGGCGACTCCAGTCGCCGATTGAGCTTTGCGGACAATCGTCAGTATCTAAAAAAATCGGCGACTGGAGTCGCCTTCTACAATAGTTTCTTCCAGCACATAGACGCTCGATCGCGTCCGACGGCGGTGTGTCCGGCAAGAAAAGCGGAAGGCCGCACCCCCACGTCATGTGGGGATGCGGCCACTGCCGGGGGAAGCAAGCAGTTACTTCCGGAGGGAAGCTTCTGCACAGCACACTCACGCTCGGCGACGTGCCGAACGATGGTGATGTATCCTTATCGCCCTGCTAATCCACATGCCTCTTGCTGAGTCCTTGACCGAGAAGGCACTCCTTGACGTCTCTGCTGCACCCCATCGGCCGCTCTCAACTTGATTATCCCGCGCTATCGTATTTTTGTCAAGCGCCGCCTTCATTATTGCCCCCCCCTTCCCCGGCACTCGGCCGATTTCGCTGAGTGGGCTATCCACTTCCCTCTCGTGGGCACAAGATGTAGTATGGAGGGATGCTGCACGAAGAACGAAGACCTCCCGTGGGCGGCGCGGATTACCCACGTACGCTACCGGAATTCGACGAGT
>SDBV01007767.1_pt1 | contig 14598 bp, 31 predicted proteins | sample 2277081 | NCBI WGS metagenome assembly SDBV01 (sample SAMN10402039, study PRJNA504765) | marine sediment metagenome | isolation source: marine sediment core GS10_PC15, 223 cmbsf | place: Arctic Ocean: Southern Knipovich Ridge | collected 2010
ATATAGACCCTGACTCCGGTTTGGGGAAAATCTATATATCAGAGTCAGCGGCTACGATAAGCGCCAGCTGGAGAGGTCTCCACGTCAACCCCGTTCTTAGCCAAACCGCCAATAGCAAGACCCATTTCGGAGTCAGCGGCCAGACTATCGTGAAGCTAGATGGAGGGACGGTTGGCAACACAATCTTCGGCCTGGAGTTCATAGCTCAGGCCAACGCTGCTGACTTAGTGAACGGGGAAACCGCTACGGCCTCTACCGTCGTAGGTGCCAAGCTTATTCCCTATGTGTTGAACAACCAGCTCTCAGCCCCTAGCGGCGACCGCACCATCGACGTAACTACGATTAGGGGGGCTTGGGTTGCTCCCCTTATCCTTTATCTGGGAGCTCGCGCCACGGGCAGCGTCGCTACGTTTATTGGTGTAGACATCGAAGACCCTGCCAGCGACCACGTCGTGGACTACACAGCCATCCAGATAGACGCCGAGACAGCGGCCACGGGCACTATCATCGGCATCCGTCAGAACGGTGTGGCGATGGAGAACAGGTTTGAATCCAACCTCAACACCTTCGGTAGGGACGCAGCCGCCACAGCGACTATCCACGCGATACAGGATTCAACGTCAGGCGCTAAGCCGGTGCTACGGTTACAGCAGGACGATATTGACGACTCCTTCATTGATTTTGTGGGCACGTCCGCCGCTGACGGCTCCCGCAGCATATCCAGCGACACCACTGAGGACGCGGCGAAGTTCGGCGCTTATAGAGTTGAAGTCAACGGCGCTACGAAATGGGTGCGCGTTTACGACGATGAATCATAGGAGGACTCATGGCTAGAATCAGCTTTGACCTAAATGACAAGACAAAGGCGGCAGTTAAGGCGACCCTGGCTCCCGTCACTATCGAGGAGTGGGCAGTCGAAAAGCTGCGTTCGATGGCGGTACACGCCGACCTCGTCACCTTCTCGGCAGCACGTACCAAGGATGAAGAGGAGCAACGACTAATCGACGAGGCTCAAGCGTTTGAGGCTGAGCGCCAGCGGCTTATCATGGAATTGGAGGCATAATGAAGCTCACATCCGCAGCTCACAAGGCTCTGCTCTCAGGACTCTTCTATGAGAAGACGGGGCAGACCACCTCCGAAGGTAGGCCAGTCTATCAGCCCATCCAGTTTCCATTTAACAAGCTGCTGGACGCGGCAAGCGTGGCCAAGAAACTTGCCAAAGGTTCCAGGCAGGAGGGTGGCCGCGTCACTTACTCTAAGGGTATCATTGAGCTAACTCCCGTCGAGGCAGCAGTGATTAATGACCTGTTTGAGAAACATAAGGACCAGTGGGACATCACGGTAGCGGACACGGTGATGGAGTTGCAGGAGCTATTCCATAGTGAAGATGAGGCTGAACCAAAAGTGAAAACCAATCGTAAACAACGTAGGGCGAAGACGGAGAAGAAGTAAACGAGCCAGTAGCAGGAGGCAGCTATGGAAGCGGAACTTATAGGGATTAGTGGTCTAGGTGGGGCTAGCCTCGTATGGGCCATAGTGGGGATGATACGAGGTGGGATAGGTACGAACATTATCAAGGACCGCTTCACACCTCCTCTGGCTATAGTAGTTGGCATAGGTCTGAACTGCCTGCTTAAGGCTGACAACTGGATAGACCTAGAGGAGACTACATGGACCGGCACCATACTGCTAGGTATTATGACAGGTCTCTCAGCTAGTGGCCTCCACAGTTTCGGCAAGAAGATTCTCAACGGCAATGACTAACCCTTTCCGCAAGTACCAGGACAATCCAGGGCCTGGTGAAGACCCACCTGCACTGGACGGTGATGAACCGATAATGGAGGCCCACTCTTCCCTGTGGCGGTTCCTCTTCCATCTGGATAAGAGACAGGCTGTTACGGACGAGCGTGTACTGTTTATCCTAAGATGGATGCTGCCCCCCATCTTAGGCGTAGAGATGTTGATTCTGGGCTACCTCATAGGGTCATGATACTCCTAGACCTGTTCATTCAATTCTTGGCTGGCTGCGTTAGGCTGGTACTGGAGGTTCTGCTATGGAACTAGAAGCCTGGACCGACCTGAGCAAGTGGCAGGATGATGTCCCAGGTCAGAGTCTACAGGACATGAAAGATGCTGGTATCAAAGGTATCTGTGTGGGTTCATGGCACGGCATCGACGCTAACCCTTATGTCAAGAGAGTCCTCAACCGTGCAAGAGATATAGGTCTGGACACTGCTACCTACTTCGTTTACAACAGCAGGCCAGGCAAGGAAACTACAGAGCGAGCCTTCAACGCCTGTGGTGCCATTGAATGGGATGCCTGCCTCTTCCATGCACCTGATGTGGAGATAAGAGGTATCACTGAACAGATACTACGTGACGGGTTGAAGGCTACTGAGGACGCTGGTGGCTGGCCCATCATCTACACAGGCAACTGGTTCTGGAACTGGTGGATACAGGACCTCGGCTACGTGCCTGACTTCACAGCTTGGCCCTCATGGATAGCAGTCTACAATGGAAGGCTAGACCTCAATGTAACACCTGCACGGGGCCTCGGCACCCTGAGGATTCACCAGTATGCAGGCAGCACTCAGGCCTTTGGCACCACGGTAGACTTCAACGTAGCGAATAAGGCGTGGATGGACCTGGCCAGAGCGAGGTTCTCCAAGCCGGCACCTGTGCCGGAACCAACACCAGAGCCTAGTCCCATAGAGGAGGACATCATGGGGAAGATCGCAGATTCGATGCACGCCACTGGCCTGGAGATTGAACGCCAAATGGCAGCGGCAACTGAAGGTGCCAAGGGTGACAAGGGAGATACTGGTGCCACGGGTGCGACAGGTGCTACTGGTCCGCAAGGTCCAGCCGGCAAGGACGCGCCGAGTGGCGGAACGTCGCAGCGCACCTACACCGTCGTCAGCGGTGACACGCTAGGCGCCATTGCCAACAAGTACGGCACGACCTGGCAGGTGTTGTACGAGGCCAACAAAGCCCTCGTCGGTCCTGACCCCGACCTCATCCAGCCTGGCATGGTACTGGTGATTCCTTAGTGGATGTGCTGTCCATTATGGGTTGGTCACTCGCCGGACTGTTTGCATTAGGTGGAGTGGCCTTCCTATGTTGGATGGCATATTTCAACTCCAATAAGGACTAACCTTCACATTAAACGGAGTGTGGATTTCAGGGCATATATGGTCTAGCTCTTTAGGGAAGTCTACCTTGCCGTCAATCAACAACTCATCGTGGACCTGTAATACCTGGTCGAAGCCGTATGCCTCACACACCAGCATAGAACGTTTGATAATATCAGCCGCCCCGCTCTGTGTAGGATAGTTAATACGGCAGTTGACTATGTGTTTCCAGGTATGATAGATTTCCCCTGGCAGTCTACATCTCCTGCCATACAAGTTCTCTATCCAATCCTCTCCCTCCTCCTGGTTCTTCATCCACTGGTGGGCCACAGGATAGGCCTCGTCCCACAAATCTCCATACCGCCTACATACATCCTCTGGTAGCTTAGTGTGGGCTGATAGGGTCTTAACAATGGCGTAGAATATCTTGGCGAAGTTGAAGACCTTAGCCCTACGCCTCATCTCCTTGTCCCGAAGATCACTGTCTGGCCATAGGGCTAACTGTGTGGTAGCGTGAATGTCTGAGCCGTCAGCATAGGCTTGCATCATCGCAGGGTCCTTGGTGATGCGGGTGAACACCCTCAGTTCAATCTGCGAGGCATCCGCATCAGTCCAGGTTCCTGAATCGGGAGCAAAGACTTCCCTGATACGTGGAGGTATGTTCTGTTGGTTATCCTCATATGAACTGAGCCTAGCTGTACTCAGGTCCATACGGAAGTGTGTGTAGGCTCTGGACTTGCCGCGCCAGCCCTCCAAGTAAGTGCCTCTCAACTTAGTGTACTCACGATATTTCAGGACTACTACCGCTAGAGGATCGGTAAGCTGTTCAAGTATATCCGCACCAGTAGCCAACTGCTTGCCTGATTTAGTAAACGGCAGGAAGCTGCCTCTTTCAGCTAACACATACCCCACCTGCTGATTGCTCCCTGGCTGGAAGCCTTCATTCAGGCAGATGTCCTCCATGAACAGTCTAGCCTTGCTGGTCCTCTGATACCAGTCCTCTACTAGTTCAGACCTCAATGCTATGCCTCTCCTGGACATACGCATGAGGAGTATCATGAGTTTCATATCCACCTGGTAGCAATCCTTCATAGCCTGTGTCACAGTATAGCTGGTAGGCTCAAAGGGGTCGCAGCCGTCGTACCAGTTAGGCTCATAGCTCCAGGTGTGTGAGTCGGAGCCCCACCAGGCCGGCCCATCTAGTTTCTCATACAGACGGTAAGTGGCTAGGCAGTCGTCCAGGCATTTCCTCGCCACTACCGCTGTCTCCAGGTCCAGCATATTTTTACGCTCAGGTAGGATGTCTGAGATAGCATCAATCCTGAAACTGAGGTAAGCTCTAGACATCTCACCTAACGCACCGGACGGTAGAGCCTGTATATGGGCCATAGTGGAGATGTCGGCTAGTCTGCCATGGCCCAGCCAGCTTGGCAGACGCGCCTCCTGCACCAGGGCGTCTAGCCAGGCTCCTCCTCCCTGCTGCCCATCAGCCCGGTACTCTGTCATAGCGTATAAGTCGTACAGCGCGTTACAGAACACTTTAACAGAAGGGCGAGAGAGCAGTTCCCAGCACAAGTCAAGATACCTGGACTCATCAGGTAGTATGGGGAAGTAGACGGCTTCTCTGGCATTGAGAGCTATTCCTATACCGATGAGAGTGCGGTCCTTGAGGGAGACGGTTTCAGTGTCCACCGCTATAGTGCCGAGGTTCTCACTCTTGAGCCTTTCTATCAGCTCCTCTTCGGTGTAGTCGTGCGGACCGATGTAGGCTATGTTAGTCAAGGACTATTGCCTCACCATCCCACTTGTACTTTGGCTTGTAATCACAGATAGGACACGCCACCTCCTCGTGGTCCCATTCGGCATAATCTATGTTTAGTATGTCCTCATCTTCTATCATCTGTTCTTGGTAGATACGATAGAACCATAAAGGCTCCCCACATTTGGGACAAGGTACAGCTCCTTCATCGTTTGTCATTACGGCTTCGCCTTGTCTGCACCCATAGGCGCGTTGATGTCACACGGTCTCTCGTAGACCCAGCCTGTCAGTGGTTCACCCTTGTTGCCGTGTAACCTTGATCTAGCATAGGCGTGTTTCTTACGGCACCTCCCAATGCCACATTTGGCTGGACCTATCGTAATGCCCTCATGCACAGGCCAGCCGTGGGTTTCAGTCCAGGAGCGTATGAGGTCATGGATGTCAGGCTGGCTCATCTATCTTCTCTACTATGAAAACTACCTCACCACTCCCAACTTTAGCCATTACTATTGTCTCCTTCTTCTCTATCTTGACGTGCTTATAGAGGTAATGGTTTAGGCGAGATAGCTCCACCTTAACATATCGCTGTCCTTGTCTGAGTGCCATTACTTCCTCCTAAATATAAGGATGTCCTCATCCTCCACCACCTTGAAGCCTTTGGACTTCATTAGTTTAAGTTGGGCTATTCCAGGCGGGCGCCACTTGAGCCACTCCATCAGTTCCAAGCCTGCCTTGTTCGCCTGCTTAATGATACCTTTTGACAGGAACTGTCTCACACCGGCTTTCATGGAGTCCTTCACAATAAAAGCTACAGGAGCTCCTGGCACCAATCTAGTGACCATGCGCTGGTACACCCTACTCATCGCCTGCTCAAAGTAGAACCTGTTTAGGCGTCCGAGGTTTTGAGAGGAGGCATCCTTGCCCGTGTACTGTGACAAGGCTCCAGCTTTGGCTGATCTCCCGATGCCCTCCTTTAGTCCAGTCTGGCCGCTGAGTAGAGAGGAGTATGGAGGGCTAGTGATGACCGCATCACATAGAAAGTCCAGGTCTTGCATCCTCTGCCTACAGTCCCCCTCATAGATGAAGATGCGGCCTGGTCCTTTAGCTTCACCTGCTGGAGACAACTGTACTCCTTCTTTCCACATCTCCTGAGTCTCCTCAAGCAGGGAGATAAAGTGTGGCTCGATTTCTATGAGGACCACGTTGCGCCCGTGGAGCACGCCTATCAGCAGGGTGCCGGTGCCTCCGAACGGGTCGAGTATGGTGTCCCCTGGCTCAGTCAGGTACTTGATGAGTTCCTCAACCAGGAACATATTGGCTTTTGCCGGATGCTCAAATACACGGTCAGGGAACAGCCGTCTCCTCCACTCCACATCTCTAGGGAAGAGGATGAGGTCCATCTCTCCTTCACGGACTCGTTCGTACTTCTCAGCGAACACCTTAGACATCAGCCCTCTCCTCCGAATCCCATATCCATAGTGTTGACATAGCAGCCTGCACCCAGAGCCAGATGCAAACAAAGCAAATGTGAACCATAGGTTTGAGGATTGTCACACCATACGTTCCTTCTCCACAAACGTAACATCTATACATCAGGCCTTCCCACTCCTCTCAGAAACTTGATTGCCACTGCCTTACCAATACCTTCAACACTAGCCAGCATCTCAGGCGTAGCAGTGGCTACGTTATACACGGTGCCGAACCTCTTAATCAGCGCCTCTGCTCTCACAGCCCCTATACCTAAATGCCCTCCCATACCCATAAGTCTCTGTACCATAGGATTGGGGTGAAAGGTTATGTCCTTGAGATACCTGTGAAAGGTATTGTGGCCCTCCTTCTGGTCAGCCTTATAGAACGCAGCCAGCATATTCAGAGTTGCACCATATGTAGGCGTCTGGTACACCTCTATATACTTACCCACTTCGTACAGCCACGCATACACTCCCTTCATAGGTCCCAGGAAATACGACTTGCCAGCGTAGAACAGGTGCCTCTTACCTTTGGTAGTCTCCTTGAATATTGTCGTGCCTGTGGGACTAGGCACTGCTACGCCTTCCGCTATCAGTATCAGCCGGACACTAGGATGTGCTGCTAACTGTCTCCTCAACTGGTCCTCAATACTATCCAGCCCTCCGAGTAACTCATACCAGGTCTTCCTCTCAACCTGCTGTCTACCATCCACACCTGTCCACAGGTAGTCAGCATAGCCTTCGCTGTTGAGAGGCTGCACTGCACAGGGTAGTACAGGTGACAGTGTAGGGAGAGCTTCGCTAGGCTCATGCACGTCTATGCCGAATAGCTCACCACTAACCACAGTTTGCCTCGTCACGCACTGTTACAGGTACGGCCTGTATGAACTCCTCTACTGCATCACTTAGCTTCGGCGCGTCAGGGAACGCTTGTGTAAAGCTTTCCTGACTCATACGAACAGCGGCCTGTGCATACTCAGGGTGTTTGAGGGCAAGCATCATGCCCATAATCATACCTCCCACAAATGCGGATGTACTCGTTAAATCTCCTGCTCTTCCTAATTCATGCTTCATCGCCGCCTGTTCCCACGGTCCTAGCTTACTCACTTTTACCCTCCATAAAGTCATTCAAGTCTTCCAGGCATATCCTAATCAGCTTACCCGTAGGCCTACTGGACTTTAGCTTACCTGAATGGACGTACTGCTGCATGGTGACATAGTGGACCTTAATATGGTTAGCAGCCTCTTTCATGGTCAGCCACATACAACTCATCACCTAGTCTCCTCCTTCAACTGGCTCCAATCCATAGCTCCTGCCATCAGTATCTCCAACGACTTCTCATATCCCGCAGGGTTCCTCTGGGCGAACAAGTGCATTAAGTATTGGGCAGCAGCACCAAGGCTAGCTAAAGGGACACCATTGTTAGAAAGCCGTAGTGTCACCTGAGTACGCCCTCCGTCTTTGTCTGGAGGAATTATCCATATGCGAAGGTCAGGTTCAGCCATGCTACGCCCTCTTCCCGCCGTGTCGGTACGGCCTAGTCTCGTTGTACCCCATTTTGTTCTCAATGAGGACTTGGAGGTCAAGGTCATTGGCCTCACACATATCCATGATACGGATAACACAGTCGGCCAACTCTATTCCCCAACCTTCAGGCTTGCCATCTGCCAGATAGTACGGAGCCTTCCCATCTCTCCAAGCCTCTAACGCCTCTGATATTTCAGAGTGCATGAGGGCCAAGACCATGCCGAAGTCCCTAGGCTCATCCCACCAGCCTTTCGCTATTGCCGTCTCATGCACTTTCCTTTGTAGGTCACTCAGATTGTCCATTGTTACGCCTCCCTATCTCTATCCTATCCCCTGTCCCCATAGCCACCAGACTAGCTATGGAGTCCCAGGTAGGACTCTCCATCACAGTTCCTTCCAAGCCTAGATTATAGCCACACTTCAACAACTCGCCTTTGATCCCCTTGTTCTCCTTGAGTGTCCTTATGGCTATGTCAACAAACCTGTGAGTCTGAGCTAGGCCCTCCAATATCTTCTTACCTGTCAACATCTGCACCACATGGCCCTTCTCATCCAGGCCCTCTTTCCTCTCATCAGTCAGGTGGTGAGTTGCTATCAGGTTCTTCTTGACTCCTGCTCCTGTGGTATAGATGTCCCGGATGGCATCATTGATCTTGCCATACTCAATCTGTATCAACTGCTCTCTAGGTCGCAGAAAGCCTCCCTGGCCATCCGGCAGTGGGCTACCATCAGGCGCATAAGCTGCACTCTGTAGACCTTCCAAGTGTGAGCTAGCCTTGCTTCTCCTAGCCACAGTCATAGTATCTACTACTATGGTAGCTATCTTAGGATCAGAGAAGGCTGCACCCATGAGGTTAATGGCATAGAGCCAGAGGTCAGTGTTGCCCCGCAACCTCATGCTGTCCAGTTGAATAGGGCTAGGCAGCTCGAAAATTGTTATGTCCTGATCCGTCCAAGGGTTGTCTTCCAGGTGAGTCACTCCTTTCTCATAAGGTACAATGTTGATGGTTAGGCCAGCGAACAGCTCCTCATACTTGCCTCCCTTAATGGCTCTTTCAATTCCCATATCAAAGGCATAACCTACAATAGGTAGTGGTGCTGAATATGCCAGGGTCGTTTTTCCGGTTGCCTCGTCGCCCTCGATTGAGAGTATCATTACGTTCCCCTCGGCCTGTAAACACTGGCCCCTATGTCAACCATTGATTGCAAAGGCAAGCTAGCTACCTCGTTCCCCGCTACGTCCACGATGACCCTTGCACCACCTTTGGAGTGTAGCTCCACACGTATAGAAATTGGTAGGTCACTCAACCTGGGGTCCTCGTCAGTCTGATGAGTTCGTCCTTCTGTCAAGTATATGGTGTGGTGTTGCATCATCCCATCTCCTTATCTGAATCCTGAATCTCTGTCCTGATCTCCTTCATCTGGTCGATCAGCCTGGACATATCACCTATGCAATCACAAGCTGCGTTCACCTTAGTCTTGAACCGTGCCGCATGAAGATGCTGTTCCTTCTCCAGGTACTCCACTAAGGAGTCGGCGTAGCCTATCTGCTTGTCACTCGCCGGATGGCAGGACATCTTGCTCCTCCGATGGTTGTAGGCTACCTTCATACTGACCACAGCCACAGTCATACCCGCCTACTCTCAGGAAATAGTGCATAGGTACACCGAAGCCAAATGCTAACCTAACTATGATCGTCAATGTAGGACTGTACTCTCCACTCTCTAGCTGAGAGACGTATCCCTGGCTGATGCCTGACTTCTTGGCTAGTTGGCCCTGGGTCATGTCCAAGTCGTCGCGCATCCTTTTGATAACGTCCCCCCATTTAGACTTAGGTACCTGCAACATAGCGGCCCTCCTTAACAGCTCGGTCAAGGACTTCCATACCTCTATCTACTGCCTTGTGCAGAGGCGGTCGAGAGGTTATCTGACCTAACGACAGTAGCCCTACACCTTTCAGTAGTTCATCCAAAGTTGTGTATGCCTCTCGTAAATCTGCGTTATCGCCTTGCATCTCTCATCTCCTCCTTGGTCTATGTGGTTTATGACCAGCGTGAAAACCTGTACAATGGGGACACTTATATACCACTAGGCTAGGCCTCAACCCTGACAGTCTAGCCTCCTGCTTAGACGCATACCGTTTCTTGCGCCTGCACTGTCGCCTCCTAAGCCTTCTCTTGCTTGCCACGCTGCATCTCTGCATAAACAGCCTCAAGGCAGAACCTATCCACTGCTGCCTCCAATGCCCTTAGCTGCCACTCCATCAGGTCAGCTTTGGATATGGACTGCCTCCTTGACTTGGTTATCTTCTCCTCCAGTATCTTCCAGGCTACACTGTAGATGTCAGGCATCAAGCACCTCTTCTCCTATGTCAGCATCCTCCTGAGTGTAATGCTTCACATTGTGAGAACATCCAGGTGTGCAGGTACAGGTCTCAAAGGGAGGCTCAAAGTCGTGTCCGTGAGGATAGTCACAGCTACACTCAGGTCCAAGACCTGCTAACTGATCTAGTCCGTCGTCGTTAGGCATCAGACTTCACCACCCCTAGCTCCTTAGCCTGCGAACAGAAGGACATTACAGGGCAATACCTCGCACACCTGATCTGTTCACCAGGCCTATGCTCCACACTATATCCGCCCATGCTACCAGCCATAGCCTCTGCCAACGAAGGCTCCTCAAACACCCTATAAGCCCTCTTAGCCCCTGGCTTCATCACTGCCCAGGAGTCAGGCCTAGCCCACCTTTCCTCAGCAGTACACGGAGGGTATGTGCCTGACATAGCCAACTGGTGCAGCTTCACCTTGTCCTGGAACGCTAGCGCCTGAGTATCCAGCGACCATAACGGTATCTCATGCTCGATGACCTTCAATAGAGGATACTGCTTGTCACGCTCCACCTGGCTAGCCATCCAGTCACGGAACCACATAACTATAGCCAGCTTCTCCACCTGTAGCTTATTCCGGTGGGCTAAGTAGGCGTAGAAGTTAAGCTGCTCCTCGTAGTCCTCCTTACCTCCGAGTATGTGACCCCATACTGAGGATACCTTGTAGTCCTTGAGTGTGTGAGTGTCGGTATACAGGACATCGAACTGGCCTGAAATAGTCCACCCTGCGTAGTCCACAGTCAGCCTGTGCTCCTGTATCACGGCCAGTCCGCTTTCACCCTGAGATATGATATGGTGCAAGGCCCTCCCCTCTAGGGAGTACAGGCCATCCACTACATCCTGCACTATCTCATCCTCATGCACACTCTCCAGGTAGGTGATCTGTGCTGGCCTGATAAGACGGGTAACTGATATATCACCCACTGCCTCGTAGTCGTCCTCCATCACGGTTTGTGCAATGACAGGATCCAAATTGTGGCGGTTTGTCCACCTCATCTCACACCTCCGATTTCGATGCAGGTGTAGTCAGCCCAGCGCCCATCGTAGAAATCGCCTAGCCCTACCAGTACCTCCGTTACGGTGTCGCAGCGAGGAAACTGGTTGCGCTCGTCGTTAGTGAATGAATCCATAGCGATGACAGCTATGGTCACTATAGCGGCCAGAAATCCACTCACTATCAACACGATAGTAATGGCCTTAGCGTCGCTTGTCATGCTAGTTCTCCTCTCTCAAATATGGGGTGCCCCCAAGGGCGGCATCGTGTCGGCAGGCAACCTAAACAAATTGTCCCTGGGGACACCCCGCTTACCTACTTCTGGTGGGTGCCTTCCACACCCCTACTTTGGCGGTCCTTGGTGCGCTGGTCTAGTACACTGAGAGCGCACTTGAGATAGTCAATAGCGGTGTCGTTCTCGTTACAGGCGAACTTGCCGTCATTGACCTCCTGATACCACTCTATCCTCTGCTTTGCCGCAGCTATCACAGTCTCCACGAACGCCCCATTAGGCTCCTTGCGCTCATCACCTGTGCCTAGTGGTCCGTTCTGCCATTGAATACTCAGCCCCGTGCCTTCGACTGAGCCACCAGCAGGCAAGTCGTGTACGTCTGTGAGGTTACTGCTTGAGAATGTGTCTAGCACTACGCCTTCTCCGGCTGCGCTGCTAGGGCGTGCATCACTCCTTCGGCGTCCCGCTCTATCAGGCCCATCTCCTTCAGCGTGTCCAGCAGCTTACGATCAGTGATAGCCTTGACTATATTCGGCCTGGCACTGACCTTACTATTGGTCAACGCTGCCTCGTAGAACTGAGTCTCGGTCTTGCCATCAGCCATCTCCACAAGGAACTTGTTGAACTCGGCATCAGCCTCCTCAACCGAACCCAGGCCGTCAATGGCTACCACAGTCCAGCACAGGGTAGGCACCTCACCCCATATTTGCTTCTGGTTGCCATCCATAAGAGGATTACCTTCTTCATCAGTCAACCCTCTCCGCAGCGACCTCTCCTCCATCTTCCACTCCTGGTGCTTGCCCTTGAGCAGGTTGATGTCAGGGTTATCCGGCATCAGCTTTCTCAGGCTACTGGCGAGGGCCTCGAACTTAGTCCCTCCCCTGGACGACTCTGGCGGTGCGTAGCCTACCGTAATCTTAGCTATCGGGAAGGGGTACGGCTCTACAGAGTCTATCACTTCAAGGTCAGAGAACTTGAAATTGAGGACCACGTATGAGCGGGAGTTATCCTTGGTAGTCCTCTTCTCCGACAGCTCCATATCAGGAGCCAGTGTTCCCTTGAAGTGCCTCAGCGGAGTATCAGCTCCTGAAGGCTTTGCTATGCTAATCTCTTCCGACATTCTGTTTCTCCTTAGCTACCGAACAAACTATCCTGACACGTCTGGCATAGGCCAGAGAGCCTATACTCTCCTTCACTGAGATCGTCCCTGAAATCTCCAACAGTCTTGCCGCAGCCTATAGGTGAGGCTACACATCGGTCTGCCTCTATAGCTGTAGTCCTACCACTGAATCCTTCAAGGAGTTTCTCCAGTTCTGGTGCTTTAGGTGCAGGCTTTGACATCTCCTTTCTCCTAGCTTTTTAGGATATGCTCTAATGCCATCTCTTCGTTGGTCAGCCTCACTAATTGGCTCATAGCTTCGGTCTTGCCGAACCTGACGTGCTGTAGCCTCGAAGCAAAGCTGTCGTGAAAGTCAGGCAAAAGGCTCATCAGGTCTGGAGGTCTATCAGTAGCCTCTGTCGCCGAGTAATTGTCTTTGCACATATCTCCTCCCCTTACTTAATACTAATCAATCTCTCACCCTCATGGAACGTCAGGTCATCCCTATTGAACACCACCTCCTTAGGTTCTATAATGTCCTCTGCATGACGAATAATATCAAAGTTCAACGTTAGTCCTACTTCATTACCCTTCTCTCCTGTCTTTACAATCTTACAAACGGTATCCGCCCAGTATGAGAACACTGCCGCACCTAGCATATCATCCGAGCCTAAGTCAAAGCTGCTGTCCTCACTAATAGCCGACTTCCTCGCATGGTGCGCGAACACCACTGACACCTCAAACTCACTCAGCATAACATCAACCTGGTCACACACCTCCCTCACATGGTTAGGATCTAGGATATTCCCTGAGATGGTTTTGTATATAGGGTCGATCATTACCACCGCAGGCTCGATCATCTCCACATAATGCTTGATAGTCCCTATGCCCTCAGCCCTGTCCAGCTTGAGCAGAGGCTCAGTCCAGATATACATATTGTTCCTGACCCTATCTAACAACTCCTTCCTATCCACTGCATCCCAGGCCGTCTCCATCTTGGTCATCCTCTTGTGCAACAGCGGGTGAGGGATTTCTAGTTGCAGGTAAATAACTCTGCTACCCTGCTCTGGTGTCTTGAACCCCATCCAGGGCTTGCCTGCTGCGATAGACCTGGCCATACCTAACAGGGTCATCGACTTGAGGGTCTTATACCTACCATAGATAATCATTTTGGTTCGTGCATATAATACTCCTCCTCCTATAATAGCGTCTGGATAGATTGGTTTCCACTTGAGGAACTCGTCGAGGCGTTGAGGCTCCACTATGGTTTCCTGCTGCCTGTTCTGAGACTGTACTCTGTACCATTTATTAGTACAGCATTATTGTGGAACTTCTTTATACCGTCCTTACTCATTTGCTCCAGGCGAATCCTAACCCAAGTGGAGGTTGAAGGTACTACAATCACAGCCTCAGTCCCAGCCTGAGCCTCCACTTACTCACCGTACTCTCCTTCACACCTGTCAATACCGCAACCTCCTTCAGACTACCCTCCGACAACAGTTCCTCAATCACTACACCCAAGCGAGCCTCTATCAGCCTCATAGCTAGCGTCTTGTTAGGATCGTCAGGCTCATCCGGCATAGGCTCAAGATGTCCCTTGCCTGTGCGTACTAGGCCACGATCCTTGAGCAGCTTTCTCCTGATCTTTTCCTTAAAGTGTATACCTCCCATTAGTCCTTCTTCCCCTTGGCTAGGGCGGCACGGGGGGCGTCCTCAATGGTGCGGGTAAGAGCGTGGCAGAAATGGCATCCTGAAGGGTGCGCTGGGATGGCGTAAGGCCCATGCCCGTCTATCTCGATATGGGCTCGCAGTTCATTCACCAGCCACGCCAGCCTTGCGATGCGCTCCTCTTTGGGCTCCAGCGCCGCCACCAGCTCCCTCTCACGGGCCAGTAGCGCCGCAGCAGCCGGTGAGGTGCCAGCAAGGGCAGCATCAATCTTGGGACAGATGTATCGACAGGGGGCTCTTTGGCAGTACCAACATCCCTGCTCAGAATAAACGGG
>SDBV01007768.1_pt1 | contig 14598 bp, 13 predicted proteins | sample 2277081 | NCBI WGS metagenome assembly SDBV01 (sample SAMN10402039, study PRJNA504765) | marine sediment metagenome | isolation source: marine sediment core GS10_PC15, 223 cmbsf | place: Arctic Ocean: Southern Knipovich Ridge | collected 2010
GCGGCGCGTAGAATCCGGCCCGAGAGCGGAAATCCGGCCCCGACCACGACCCGATTGTCGTAGTCCTCGAGCGTGATCTGCAGCGTGCTGGCGAAGAGTCGGCGCATCTCCCGAGCGACCGAGGCCGCCTCGTCGAGCGCATTGCTGACCAGAATACCGCCGGGTCGCAGCTGGCCGGCGGCGAGAGCGAGGCCGGGGGCGGGCAGCCAGTCGGGCTTGCGGATGTTTCGCCGATTGCCGACAAAGACGTCGTCGAGGATGACATCGAAGCGCCTGCGGGTCCGCTCGAGGTAGCGCCATGCGTCGCCCTTGACGACTTCGACGCCGAGTCCATCGAGGTCGAACCAGCGGCGCGCCGCGCGAATGACCCCGGCGTCGATCTCGACACCCGTGATCCGCGCCCTGGGCGCGAGTGCCCGCACGACCCTCGCCGCGCTGCCGCCGCCCAGACCCAGGATCAGCACCCGCTCTCGCCTGGGCTTGGGGAGCAGCAGCAGGGGCGCCGCCAGCGCGTCCCATACCGAGCCCGTGACCTGCTTGCCGGGCTCGTACCAGGACGCGAAGGTTCCGTCGATCCGGAGCGCGCGCCCCTTGCCGCTGCGCTTGACCACCACTCGGTTGGCTCGCGGCTCTCGAGCGCGGGGGGGCATCCGGTCTCCTTCAGGCAAAGCGTCGGCGAATAGGAGTATCGGAGACTGCGGGTGGTCGCCATCGCAATCACCGGATTCCGCGCGCGAGCGATAGACTGCCTGCCATGAACCGGGATCTCCTCACGCTCGCGAGCAGGCGGTTTCTCTCCAAGCGCGCCGCGCGCGAGCGATAAACTGCCTGCCATGAACCAAGACCTCTTCGCGCTCGCACGCTGCGACATCGTTCGCGTCGCGCTACCGCTGCCGGTGGATGAACTCTTCGAATACGCGGTGCCTCCGGAGCTCGACGAGCACGCCCAGCCGGGCTGTCGCGTACGGGTTCGCGTCCGCGATCGCCTGCTGACGGGTGTGATCGTCGAGCGCACCGGCCATCCGCAATTTCAGGGCCGTCTGCTGTCGATCGAAAGCGTGGTGGATCTCGAACCGGTGCTCTCCAATGCGATGCTGGAGATGCTCCGAGCAGCGGCGACCGAGGTTCTCTGCCCAATTGGAATCGCGCTGGCCACGGCGCTACCCGCGGGCTCTGCACCGCGCACGGCTGCGGGTTACGCAATCACCGGTAATGGACGGGCGGCGCTCGCCAGCGGTGTTGTCGCCGAATCCGATCGGCGACTGCTCGAAGCATTGGACCGGAAGCCCCGCACGCGCACCTATCTCAGCAAGCTCGGCAGCGCGAAGCGGCTCGACGCATTCCAGCGAGATCGATTGGTGGTGCGAACTTTCCTGCTGCGCCCGGCAGCCGCTCAATTTGCGACGCTCCGAACCGCGAGCGTGGCGTCGGGAGTAGATGTCGAGGCGACGGTTGTGACGCTTCTCGCGCGAGCCCCGCAGCAGGCCGCCCTGCTGCGCAGGATCGCCGCGGCTCGCGAAATCTCGACCCACTCTCTGCACGAGGGATTCCCGGACGCAGCGCGCCTACTGCGCCGGCTCGCGGACCGCGGGCTGGTCGAGTTGGTCGAGAAGCGCGTACCGCGCGACGTGTTGGGCGAGCCTCTGGAAGCGGATTGCAGGGTTTCCCTCACTCCGGACCAGGCCACCTGCCTGGAGCCGATCGTCGACGCGATCCGCCAGTCGCACTCCGAGACCTTCCTGCTCCACGGCGTCACGGGAAGCGGCAAGACCGAGATCTACTTGCGCGCCGTCGGCGAGGCGCTTCGGATCGGGCGGCAGGCGCTCGTGATGGTTCCCGAAATCAGCCTCACCCATCAGATCCTCGCCCGCCTGCGCGGCCGCTTCGGTGACGATCTCGCCGTTTTGCACAGTGGGCTGCGACCTGGTGAGCGCCTCGAACAGTGGGAGCGGCTTCGCGCGGGTTCCACGCCGATCGCTGTCGGTGCGCGATCTGCGCTCTTCGCCCCCCTCGAGAACCTGGGTGTGATCGTGATCGACGAAGAGCACGACTCGGCGTACAAGAACGACGAGGGTTTCCGCTACCACGCGAGAGACTTCGCCCGCCGGCGCGGCAAACAGGCCGGCTGCCCGATCATCCTGGGTTCGGCCACCCCTTCCCTCGACACCCGGTTCGCCGCCGAGCAGGGCGACGTGAAGCGACTCGTGCTCGCAAATCGCATCGGCGGACGCCCCCTGCCCTCGGTCGAGATCGTCGATCTCGCGCGGGAGCGCGACCGCTCGCCACGCGGCCGCAAGGTGATTCTTTCGACCGCACTGCGCGGCGCGATTGCACAAGCGCTCGCCGATGGTGGCCAGTCGATCCTGTTTCTCAACAGGCGCGGATTCTCGACCGCGATCCTCTGCTTCGAATGCGGAGCTACCGAGCGCTGCATAAACTGCGACATTGCGCTGGTGTACCACGCCAGCGAGCAGCACCTGCGCTGTCACTATTGCGACTTCCAGATTGCGCCGCCCGATCGCTGCTCTGAATGTGGCGCACCGGATACGGCGCTCATGGGTGTGGGGACGCAGCGGCTCGAGGAAGAGGTTCGCGGCCAGTTTCCGAACGCGCGCATCGCCCGACTCGACAGTGATACCGCAAAGCGGCGAGGGTTCACGGAGAGCGTACTGCGGGGCCTTAGCGACAGGAGCATCGACATCGTGGTCGGCACCCAGATGGTCGCCAAGGGCCACGACTTTCCCGGAGTGCGGCTGGTGGGTGTGGTCGTCGCCGATGTGGGCCTTCACCTGCCCGACTTCCGGGCCGCCGAACGGACCTTCCAGTTGCTCACCCAGGTAGCGGGGCGCGCCGGTCGAGATGCCGCACCGGGACGGGTGATCGTCCAGACCTTCGACCCGGGCCACTACGCGATCCAACCGGTGCTGGACCACGACTACGAGCGTTTCTACGCCGAGGAGCTGGGACACCGAAAGGCCCTCGGCTATCCCCCGTTCGGGCGACTGATCCGAGCCTTGATCACGGGACCCGACGAGCCCGAGACCCGGAGCGCTTCACTCGAGCTCGCCCGGTTGGTATCGGCGATCGCCGTAGACGGATCGGAGCAGGAGCAGGAGCTGGAGGTGCTCGGGCCGGCGCCCGCACCGCTCGCCCGATTGCGCGGGCGCTATCGCTATCAACTGCTCGTGAAGGGGCTGCCGGGCCCACTGCTGCGCGGGGCCGCAGAGACGCTCGTCAAGGCGACGGCCGGACTCGCCCCGCCGCTCCAGGCCAACGTGGACGTCAATCCGATGAGCATGCTATGAACCTGTCCGGAGCGCGGTCTGTCACCTCACCCCCAACTCGAGACGTATCGACGCATGGCACTGCGCGATGTTCTCAAATTTCCCGACAAGCGTTTGCAAGAGATCTCGACCCCGATCGAGAAGATCACGGACGAGATTCGCGAACTCGCAAGCGACCTGTTGGAAGTGATGTACGACGAGCCGGGCATCGGACTTGCCGCTCCCCAGGTGGGAGAGACGATTCGCCTCATCGTCGTCGACACCGAGTGGACGGCAGACGATGCGGAGCAGAGCCCGCTCGTGCTCGTCAATCCGAAGATTGTCGAGAACAGCGGAAAGATCGTCTGGACGGAGGGATGCCTGTCCGTCCCCGATTTCGAGGCCGATGTCGAGCGCGCTTCGCACGTCGTGTTGCGCGCGTCGAACCTGGAGGGAGAGGATCTGGAGATCGCTGCATCGGAACTCCAGGCGGTATGCTTTCAGCACGAAATCGACCACCTCGACGGCATCCTCTTCATCGATCGGATCAGCCGCCTCAAGCGCAACCTCTACACCCAACGGCGCAAGAAGCAGCTGCGCCGCGAGCTCGAAGAACAATCGGGCAGCTAGGAGCGCGATCCCAGAATGGGAGCGCGTGACGACGCAAAAGCTTTGGCCGAAGGCCAACGCGCAGCTAGGAGCGCGATCCCAGAATGGGAGCGCGTGACGACGCAAAAGCTTTGGCCGAAGGCCAACGCGCAGCTAGGAGCGCGATCCCAGAATGGCGACGCGCGACGCCGCAAGTGAATCCGAAGGATTCGCCCGCTAGGGTTCGGGTTTGACGACCGCGCCTTTCAGCTCTCCGCTCCGCCTCGCGTTCTTCGGAACGCCGGACTTCGCGGTCCCGACCCTCGAGCGATTGATCGAAGGGCACCACGAGGTCGTCAGCGTCGTCTGCCAGCCCGATCGGCGCCGCGGGCGAGGTCGCAACACGTCGCCCGCACCGATCGCCGACGTGGCCCTGAGCGCGGGCTTGCCGTTGATGCGCCCCGAAAGCGTCGCAGACGACGCGGTGCTCGCCGAATTTCGCGCCTGCGAGCCGGACCTGGGCGTCGTGGTCGCGTTCGGGCAGTTCCTACCCAGACGGATTCGCGAGGTGCCTGCGCTCGGATACCTGATCAACGGCCACGCCAGCCTGTTGCCCCGCTATCGCGGCGCGGCCCCGATTGCCTGCTGCATACTCGACGGCGCGACGGTTACGGGCGTTTCGGTCATGCGTGTCGAAAGAGAGATGGACGCTGGACCGGTCGCGCTGCAACGCGAACTCGAGATCGGCGAGCACGAGAATGCGGATGAACTCTCGAAGCGCCTCTCGAGGCTCACCGCAGATACACTCGAAAAAGTCATCGAACAGATCGCCGACAATCGCGTCAGCTGGGTTCCCCAGGACGCTACACGCGCCACATTCGCGCCCAAGATCAGACGTGCCGATCGGCGGCTGCTCTGGACCGAAAACGCGGAGGCTCTGTGCCGACGGGTGCGCGCCATGGCTCCGAGCCCGGGTGCGTTCACGACCTTCGAAGGCGAAAGCCTGCAGATCCTCGACGCGCGTTCGGATCAAAGCCCGGCCGATCTTGCACCGGGGACCGTTTGCGTGGGCCCTGCGCGAGAACTGCGGATTGCGACGGGCGACGGATGGGTGCTGCCGCGCATCCTGCAGCGACCGGGCAAGCGAGCCCTGGATGTCGAGACGTTTGTACGCGGAAGGCCGATCCCCGACGGCATTCTCCTCGGCTGAGAACCCGCTCGACGAGAAACCCGCCCAAGGCGATTGCAAATCGCGGTTGCGGGATCGCGCCTCTCCGACAGAAAGACCGCGGCGTCGACGGAAATGCGGGCTAGACTCGCGTGGTGAAGCAAGAGACTGACATCGCGATGCCGACGCCACGAGGGATCGCTGCGGGTGGACGAGGTGCCTGAAGAATCCAGCCGCAAAACGCGAGATCGACCGAGCCGTGGACGCCCGAGCGGACCAGGCACATCCGACCGTCGGAGAACGTCGGCCCCCACACACACCCGGCTGCTCGCGCTTCGCGTCCTCGAGCGCGTATCGAGCGCGGGCGCCTACGCGGATCTCCTGCTGCATTCGGCGCTCGGGCGCTCCACCCTCAACGCCCCGGATCGCGCCTTCGCGACGGATCTCGTCTACGGAACACTCCGTTGGCGCGGGAAGATCAATTACTACCTGAGTCATTTCGTCGACCAGGATCTCGCCAAGCTCGAACCGCTGGTCGCGAGCACGCTCCAACTCGGCGCCTATCAGTTGCTGTGCACCGAACGCGTCCCGGTCAGCGCGGCAGTCGATCAATCGGTGCGCTGCATCCGCGCAGCGGGCATGAGCCGAGCGACCGGCCTCGTCAATGCCGTCCTGCGCCGACTCTCGATCGAGCACCACAAGATCGTGCTCCCTTCAGCCCACGATGATCCGATCGCGCATCTGACCCACGCGCTCTCGCTTCCCCGATGGCTCGCCGAGCGCTGGCTCGAGGGCTGCGGGGTCGAGGGCGCTGTCGCACTCGCAAGGGCGTGTAATGAACCGCCGCCGTTGACGATTCGCACAAATCGAGCGCGTGGCGATGCGGGCGAACTACTGCAGGACCTGCTCGAGAGTTTTCCCAACGCCACCGCCTGCCGATTCGCGAAGGGCGGAATCGTGCTCGGACGCAAGGGAAACCCAGCTCGAGATCCAAGCTTCCTCGCGGGGCGTTTTACGGTGCAGGACGAGGCATCGCAGCTCGTGGTTGCATTGCTCGACCCGCAGCCCGGTGAACGGGTGCTCGATCTTTGCGCGGCGCCGGGCGGTAAGACGACCGCGATCGCAGAGCGGGTCGGCCCTTCGGGGCGCGTCGTCGCGGTCGACCGCCACACCCGTAGGCTCGACCTCGTACAGCGGGCGGCGCGCCGGCTCGGGCTCACGGGGATCCAAACCGTCGCCCGAGATGCGACGCGCTCCCTCGCGGAACTCGCGCCCGAGGGCGGCTTCGACCGAATCCTCGTGGATGCCCCCTGCTCGGGGCTCGGCACGCTCCGCCGCAACCCCGACGCAAAATGGCGGGTCCGACCGGGAGATCCGGCGCGCCTCGCCGAGATCCAGCGGGCCCTCATCGGCAACACGGCCGCGCTGTTGAGACCGGGGGGGACGCTCGTATACAGTGCCTGCACGGTGCTCCCCGAAGAGAACGAAGAAATCGCTAGGCGCTTCTTGCGCGGATCGCGCGATTTTGCGCCGACCCCGAAAGATGCCGTACCGGACGAGGTCAAGGCCGTGACCGACCCGGACGGATTTCTGCGAACCTTTCCCCACATCCACGATACCGACGGCTTTTTCGCCGCGCGGTTCGAGAGACTGGCATGACGACGGAAGAAACCGTGATCGCGCCCTCCATCCTGGCTTGCGACTTCGGGCGACTCTTCGACGAGATCCAGGCCGTCACCAACGCTGGCGCCGACTGGATCCACGTCGACGTCATGGACGGACACTTCGTGCCGAACATCACGATCGGCCCGCGGATCGTCGAGGCAGTCCGAGACGCAACGCAACTTCCGCTCGACGTACACCTGATGATCCAACAGCCGGAGCGCCACATCGACGCCTTCGTCAAGGCCGGTGCAACGACCGTCGGGATCCACGCGGAAGCCTGCCAACACCTGCACCGCACGGTCGCGCAGATTCGAGAAGCGGGCGCGCGCGCTTCGGTCACCATCAATCCGGGAACCCCGGCCAACGCTGTCGAGGCCGTACTCGAAGATGTCGATCAGGTCCTCGTGATGACCGTCAACCCGGGCTTCGGGGGGCAGCGATTCATCGCTGGCACGCTGGCGAAGGTCGAGACCCTTCGGGGCTGGATCCGAGATCGCGGACTCGCCGTCGCGCTCGAGGTCGACGGCGGAATCACCGAGGATACGATCGCGAGCGCGGCCCGCGCAGGCGCCAACGCGTTCGTCGCGGGAACCGCGATCTTCGGCGCGCCCGACTACCGAGAGGCCATCGCCGCCCTTCGACAGACCGCTTCGAGTTAGGTACCCGGCGGCCTCCGGCCGCGGCCGCGCGCTCAGGAGTGCGACCCCAGGATGGGGTTGCGCGACGCCGCAGCGCGAATCCGCAGGATTCGCCAGCAAGCGCTCGGTGGTCCGAGCGCACGAGAATGGGCATACTGACCGGGTTCCTTGCGAATTTGGTATCGGGGCGTGGCGCAGCTTGGTAGCGCGCTTCGTTCGGGACGAAGAGGTCGCTGGTTCAAATCCAGTCGCCCCGACCAGATTTTACCCCCTGCGCCCTCGCGACGAGGGATCGTGAATAATGCGGGCTAGGAGCAGGTCCGTGTGCCGTGGGTGGTGGCCGACGTCGCGTACCGCCGGGCGACCCAAACCACAAATCGGAGGGTGCGGCTGCCCCCGGAGATCGAGCCGACTCGGATCGACACGGTCCTCCATCTGGCCGAGCCCCGCGAGCGGAAACCGGCACGCAACTCCCGCTCCGACTGCGCGATTCACTTGACAAGTGCGCTCCGAAACGAGCGCCGGGTGTTGCGTCGCAAGCGCCGTCGAAGATGCCGCAAGCGCGAAGCAATCGCGCAGCAGGCCCTACGCAAAGTCACTTAAATCGAACCAAACAGGCGATTGCTTCGTTGACATCGAGTTTACCGGGTGTCAGGATGCTCTTCGCTCCGTCGGTGTGTGCTCCTGTGCGAGACACACCCGATCTCTCCGGCGACTACTGGTGGGTACAGCAGATGGCGATCTTCGACATACCTGGCGACAACCTCAAGCGGTCAGAACTCGCATGGGAACTGGTCGAGCTGTTCGGAGAACTACCCACCGAGCAGATCAACGAAGTTCTCGCGAAAAATGTTCCACTCGAAACGCTCGAATTCTTTGCATCGTATGCGGAAGACTTTGGAACATCCGAAAGAATCCAGGGCAACACGCTGAAGCGCCTGCCGAACCTGCTGCTTCTTGGTTATCTGTTGCGGGTCCTGGAAGACCGCCTCATCGAAGGCGATAGCTTCGACAGCTGAATTTCACCGGTAACGCACCACCAGACGTCTCAGATTCACGGCGTTGATCCCCACGTGGGCCACGATCGGAGCCACGAGGTTGCCCGTAAATTCGAACAAGGCGCCGAGTACCAATCCCGCACAAAGCGCAAAGCCAGTCCACGGAAGCAGGTCCCGTCTTGGCGCAAAATGGACGAGCCCAAAGACCAGGCTCGCCAGCAGCCATCCCAGCGCTGGCTGCAGGGCGCCCCTGAAGAAGGCCTCTTCGGCCACACCGCTCGCAACGGCGAGCACGACGCAATCGCGTACCGACCGCTCTCCGAGCAGTTCGGCGAGCGCTCGCCCCATCGCGTCGCCCCATCGGGTGCACTCCGTGATCTTGCGAGACAGCGCGATCGTCGCGGCCGCGACCGCGAGCCCCAACCCGGTATCCAGCAGCGGCGCAATCCCCTGCTCAGCGGCAGCCTGGGACGCGTAGAAAACCGAACGGCCGCTCCAAATCGACCACACGAGCGCAACCGCGAACAGCGCTGCGTAGAAAAAAAGCCCCAGCTTGACGAGGGAAGGCTTGTTCCCCCCGGGGGCAGAAGCCGGGATTTCGCGATTCGCCTCGGGTAGGGGGTCCAATCGCTCGAAGCCTCGTTGCAGGAGTTCCCGCGGGCAGGTAGTTTGACGTGAAACCGACGTTCTCCCCAGGAGGCGTCGGATTTTCGCATTCGGACCGGATTGTAGCCGGTTATCCGAGCGCAGAGGCGACCAGGGCCGATGGCCGATCGCATTCCGATGACGCCGAGTGGCTACGCGAAGCTCGAAGCCGAGCTGAAGCAGCTCAAGACTGTCGACCGCCGAGCGATCTCGCACGAAATCGAGATCGCTCGGGCACACGGCGACATCTCGGAAAATGCCGAGTTTCACGCCGCCAAGGAAAAGCAGAGCCACGTCGAGGGCCGGATCCGCATCGTCGAGGACAAGCTCGCACGAGCCCAGGTCATCGAAACCGGTGGAAATTCACCCGAGACGGTGCGCTTCGGGGTTACAGTAGCGCTAGCCGATGACAGCACGGGGGAGGAAGTCCAATACACGATCACGGGTGAAGACGAATCCGATGTCTCGGCGGGGTTGATCTCGGTGACGTCTCCGGTGGCGCGTGCCCTGCTCGGAAAACGCGTGGGGGACGACGTGACGGTCCGCGTGCCCAAAGGCAATCGGTCGTTCGAGGTCCTGGATATTCGATTCGACTAGGAGTTCGCACGCTGCGCTGTCGCGCGAACTCCTAGTCGAAGTAACGATGTCCAGCATCGCCGCACGACCCGAAATTCGGGTTTGTGCGACGACGCAAAAGCTTTGGCCGAAGGCCAACGCGCAGCTAGGAGCGCGGAGCAGCGCCCGGCGCCCCCGCAGAATGCAGTCGAGTCGGCTGCGGAGAGGCGTTCGCTCCCCGCGAGCACGAGGCTCCCCGATTGCGATCGCTCCAGATCAAATTCAGCGCACTCGTCGTCAGCCTGCTCGTCGTGGCCTCGGTCGGCCTCACGGTGATCGCGACGCAGCACGAGCGCCACGCGCTCGAGGCCGAGGTCGAAAAGCGCGGCCTCGCGGTCGCCAAGCACCTGGCGGGCGCTGCCAAAGAACCGCTGCTGAGTGTCGAACAAGGGGATTTCGGTCACGAGCTGACCCTCGAACAACTCGTCGAGGGCGTGGGCACGGGTGAGGGCGTCGTGGCTGCGCGCTTGTTGGATCGCGAAGGGCGTATCGCGGCCTCGCTCGATCCAGCCGAGCGCAACGCGATTCTCGCGCCCTGGGCCGGAGCGGCGACCGCGGTGGATGACTCGCTTCGGGTGTCGAGAGATGGATCGAGGCTGTTGGTCGCAGCCCCGGTCTTTTACAGCGGTGTGCGGGTCGGCGAAGCGCACGTCGAATTCGACCTGACCGTGCTCGTCGATCCCGTCGTGCGGAGCAACACCGAGCAACTCGCGGCGGCCGCGATCGCGGTGGTGATGTTCGGTGTGCTTGCCGGGGTCGCATTCGTAGCTCTGCTCGTGGGACCACTGCGCAGGCTCCGCGTCGGAGTCGAACAACTCAGCACCGGAAATCTCTCCGTCAGGGTTCCTCCCACTTCGCGCGATGAGGTCGGAGAATTGACCCGCGCGTTCAACAAGATGGGCGACTCGATCCAGCAGAAGGAGCGCATCCAGACCGCCTTCGGCCGCTACGTGAGCGATTACGTCTTGAGCCAACTGTTGGAGAGCTCCGACGGCGAACCGCAGAGTGGAATCGAGCGCGAAGTCACGGTGCTCTTCGTGGACATCCGCAGCTTCACCCATCTCGCAGAAGGCCTGAAAGCACCGCGTGTCGTTTCACTGCTCAACGAGATCTTCCAACTGGTGACGGACCGCATCCTCGACTACGAAGGGACGGTCGACAAATTCATCGGTGACTCGGTGATGGCTTATTTCGGCGCTCCGATTCCCAATGCGAACCACCCCATACAGGCGGTCTCCGCGGCCATCGAAATCCGAAACGCAATCGCCGCACGAAACCAGCAGATCAAGGTCGAGAATACGCCCGAGCGCCTGGCGGTCGATCTCGGTATCGGAATCCACATGGGCCCCGTCGTGGTCGGAAACATCGGCTCGGATCACCGGACAGATTTCACGGCGATCGGCGATCCCGTAAATGTTGCCCAACGGCTCGAAAAACTGGCGCGCCCGACCGAGATCCTCGTATCGGAAGCCGTCCAGCGTCGCGTTCGGAGCATCGTACCGATGCGCTTCGAGGGAGAGCAGCAACTCTCGGGTAGAGCGGAGCCCGTTCACGTCTATTCGGTTCACGCCGACGCCAAAGCGGCCTCTCCATCGAAATCAGCCTCCGGAACGAACTCGACTCCTCCGCCCAGATCTGCGTCTCAACCGTGAAGCGAATCGCCTGCGCGCTGCTCGCACTCTTATGGGCCGGTTGTGGAACACCGCTCGCAGCCGGCGAGCGACTGTATCGCGAAGGCGATCGCCTCGCGGCGCTCGAAACCTGGCGAGCGATTTCGGAAGACGACGCAGGTCACGAGAAGGCCCAGCAGCGAATTGCGGTCGTTGAGGAAGAGTTCCATCAGCTCGTCGTTCGCTACAAGCAACGCGCGCGCTACTTCGAGGCAAAGGAGCGGCTGGCGGAGTCCATTGTCAACTACCGACTCGCGCTCAAACTGCAACCCGACGATGCCGAGACGCTGGCCCACGTCCAGGATCTGGCCAGAAAGATCGTCCGCGAGAGACGAGCGGCGAGAGCCCAGTACCGGGCGGATTTCGAGGCAGGTGACCTCGCAAAAGCCGGCGCGAGCCTGAAACAGCTGCGCACCCTCGACCCGTTCGATCCGGCGCTTCAGGCCGAAGAACGCGAACTCCGTGACGGATTGCAGAAGTCGATCACACACCTGCTCGCGGTAGGCCGACGCGGATTCAGCGATGGCAACCACGCGGCCGCGGAGCGCGCCTTTCGGTCGGTGCTCGCGGTTGACCCGAACAACGAGTCCGCGCGCGGCTATCTGTCCTACATCGAAACGATCCGGCGCGCGAGCCGGACGACTGGCGGCGAACCCGCCGCCTTCGAACCACCGGAGACTTTTGCGTCGGACGCCGAAATCCGCGCAGAGGGATCTCACCAAAACGCGCTGGCCGCAGAGGCTTTGGGGGATCGCTTCGCGGCGATCGGCCACGACCTGCAGGCGCTGAATGCCTTCGCGGACCACGCGGGCGCGCGCCGACACCTGGCTGACACCCGCCGACAGCTGGCCCCGCAGGTAGAACTCTTGATCGAAGAGGGCCGCACCCACTTCCGAAACGAAGACCTCCAATCCGCACTCGATTCCTGGCAGCGCGCGTTGCTCATCGATCCGGGCAATGAACGCGCTCAAGCGTATGCGGCGCGCGCCGTGCGCCAGTTAGAGAACCTGGAGCGACTGCGATCGGAGCCCGATGTCGCAAGCGGAGAGCGCTGATCCATGCCGGCTGTTCGCCAACTTCGGGGAGTCCGCGCGATCGCGTTGGGGCTGTCGCTATCGGGTTGCGCGATGGACTTCGGGTGGTTGCCCGGGGCCGGAAGGGATGCCCCGCCTGAGGTGTCGGAGTTCGCCGTCGAACCCACCGCCGACCTCCAGGCTCCGGAAGGGCTGCACGCGGCCAGCGGAGAATTGCGCATGGTTCCCGTCAAATGGGAACCGCTGTTGGTGGGCGACGTCGGCGGCTACGTGGTCGAGCGCGCACCCGAGCGCGACGGCCTCTTCGAGCAGCTGGCAAGAATCCCCGGGCGCCTCACGACGACCTACCTCGACCGAAAAACCGTTCCAGCGGACCCACCCGTCTCGGCTGCACCCGACAGCGAATCGATCCACAGCGAAAGTGTGGCGAGCCAGGACGGCATCACCTGGTTCTATCGGGTTCGCGCCTATTCGTCGGATGGAAGCCTTGGCTCCCGGGCCTCTCCGTTGGCGGTGGCGACCACCGCACTTCCACCGGAAACCCCCGAGGACCTTCGCGCCTACAGCCGCCAGCCCCGCGCGGTTCCGCTGAGTTGGCGGGCGTCCGACGACGCCAACGTGGCCGGATATCGGGTGGAGCGCAGCCCGACCGCGAGCGGCCCTTTTGAACTTCTCACAGAAATCGACGGCCGCCACCAGACCATCTACATCGATCGCGACCTCGGAGACCTTCGCGTCTTCTACTATCGGGTCATCGCCGTGAACGCAGCCGGTGGCCTCGGTGTCGCCACCGCCGAGCCCGTGCGCGCCGTCACCAAGCCCGAACCGCTTCCCCCGATCGGACTCCGCACCGTCGACCAGCGCCTGGGCGCCAACGCGCTGGCGTGGGATCGCAACGTCGAGGAGGACATCGTCGGGTATCGGCTGTACCGCACCCTCGAGGGCGAAGACTCTCCCGCGCTGATTGCAAATCTGAGCGCCGACGAAACCACGGCTACCGACACCGCGGTCGCGGCCGGACAGCGGGTCTCCTACACGTTGGTCGCGATCGATCGAGATGGCCTGGAAAGCGGCCCCGCCAATCCCATCGAGGTCGAGAGTGAGCGCTACGGGCTCTCTGCAACGGTTCGGCCCGATGGCGTTCACCTCGAGTGGAACGGCCGCGCCGACGAAGGTTTTCGGGGCGGCCACGTCTTTCGGACCGCGTTTCTGCAGAACAAGAGCCTCGGATTTTCAGCTGGAAACAGCTTTGTCGACACCGAGGTCAGAGCGGGCGCGACCTATCGCTACGCAGTCGTTCTGGAGAGAACCGATCTGAGCCTGGCGCCGCGATCAGCGCCGGTCGAGATCTCGATACCGGAGCGCCCGGCGGATTGATTTTCGGGGCCTCTCCTCTAGAATCCGAGCCCTTGAGCATTCCCCGGTAGCTCAGTTGGTAGAGCGGGCGGCTGTTAACCGCCAAGTCGTAGGTTCGAGTCCTACCCGGGGAGCCACGCTCTCTTCGCGATGTGACGGGGATGAAAATGTCCGACCTAGATCGATTGGCGCCCGTTCCGAGAAAGGCCACGCGACCGCGACCGCGACCGGATTGGGTTGGCGCTCTGACGCTGCGCGCACTGCTGCCGCTCGCCGTAATGGTCTTGACGGCTCTTTCGGCAACCCCCGGCCAGGCTCAGGAGGCCTGGGTGATGGATAAAAAAGTCAGCTTGACGCTTCGCACCGGCGCCGGCACGCAATATCGGATCATCGGCAGCCTCACGACGGGCGACGTGGCGACAATCCTGACCCGTGGCGAAGGCTGGACGAAAGTCCGAACCGCAGACGGAAAAGAGGGTTGGGTATCCGCGGGATTTCTGCAGGCGAGCCCGCCCGCGCCGGTCAAACTCGAGCGCCTGGGGCGCGAAGCAGAAGAACTCCGCAGGCAGGTTGCCGATCTTTCTGATGAGACCACCGATTTGCGCACCAACAAAGACGAACTCGAAAGCGACGACGAAGAGCAGCGACTCGAGATCGACCGACTCACCCGCGAGAATTACGAGCTGCACGCGGGCGCCCGCTGGCCCGAGTGGATCACAGGCGCTGGAATCGTCGTCATCGGAATGGCGCTGGGTGCACTGCTGGGTCGAAACGCCAGCCGGCGACGGCAACCACGCGTCCGCTTCTAAGCCCGCGAAGACCAGGGCGGCTAGCGAGCTGCGCGTTGGCCTGCGGCCAAAGCTTTTGCGTCGTCGCGTGAACCCATTCTGGGGCCACGCTCCTAGCTGCGCGTTGGCCTGCGGCCAAAGCTTTTGCGTCGTCGCGTGAACCCATTCTG
>SDBV01007769.1_pt1 | contig 14593 bp, 16 predicted proteins | sample 2277081 | NCBI WGS metagenome assembly SDBV01 (sample SAMN10402039, study PRJNA504765) | marine sediment metagenome | isolation source: marine sediment core GS10_PC15, 223 cmbsf | place: Arctic Ocean: Southern Knipovich Ridge | collected 2010
TATGAATTAAAAAGTAAAAGCTGGTTAGCTTTTTCCTCAATTTCCGAGGTCTATATGCCCTATTCATTGGGTTTTTACGGAGCATATTATATCCACGGTGAACCCTATTATCCAGGGGGAAGGCCGGTGATTTCCAAGTTTAGCAGCGGCTGTATCCGCTTATTAGATCCTGACGCAAAAACTATTTACAAGTTAATGGAAAAGGGAATGCCAGTTTTGGTAATTGATAAAGAAAATGATGATTATGAATATCAAACCACTCACCCCGCAGAAAAAGAGCCCGATATCTCTGCCAATAATTATTTAGTGGCTGACTTAGATTCAGGTTTTGTTTTTATAGAAAAAAATCCTCAAGTAGAAGCTCCGATAGCTTCTTTAACTAAACTAATGACGGCTACAGTAGTTATTGAAAATTATGATCAAAGAAAGTCTATTTTAGTACAGCCATGGATGCTTACGACTTACGGCTCCACCCAAGGGTTGGAAACAGGAAAAGAGTTCAGGATGGGAGAGTTGCTTTACCCGCTCTTAATTGAATCTTCTAATGATGCGTCTGAAGTGCTTAGTTATTTTTTGGGGAGAGAAAAAACTATTGGATTAATGAATGAGAAAACAAAATCAATCCTAATGGAGAAAACAAGCTTTATTGATCCCAGCGGCTTAGACGCAGAAAATGTCTCAACTGCCCAAGACCTCTTTTATTTGGCGAGATATATATTAAATAATCGTATCCCTCTCTTGAAAATCAGCCGGGGCGAAAGGGTGACAAGCTTCGGAAAGGTTTATTTTGACCTTGAAAGTTTAAAAAACAAAAATATCTTTTTCAAGCACCCAAACTTCGTTGGAGGAAAAACAGGTTTAACTGCCGCCTCTGAGCATATGGGTCTTTTTATATTCCGTTTTCCCTTAGAGACAGATAATGGAATAGAGATGGAGCGAAAAATAGCTATTATTCTTCTCGGCTCACCAACCTCTGGAAACTTAGAGAAAGATACTCAGAATATTCTTAATTGGCTGAAAGAAAACTATTTCTCAATCTAAAGATATTTTAAAAAATGCGCATCACTTTTATTTATTTAGATTTAGCCACTGACGAGCCGACTTATGCTGGCTATTTTTATCACGGCATTGCTTCTTTGTCTGCTGTTTTAAAAAAGGCGGGTTACCAAACCTCTCTTATTCAGCTTACAAAGGAAATTTCAACAGTTCAGTTCCAAGAAAAAATAAAAAAATTAGACCCCGATCTTATCGCTTTCTCGTCAACTTCTCATATGTTTCCTCTGGTGAGAAAGTATGCTGCAGTTGTCAAAAAAATAACTAAAACCCCAATCATTTGCGGAGGCGTTCATGCTTCAATATGTCCAGAAGAGGTTGTTTCTGACCAAAACATTGATATGGCTTGTATCGGCGAGGGAGAGCTAACTTTTTTAGAGCTTTGCCAAAAGCTTGAAAGGGGACAAAACATTGAAGATATTAAAAATATCTGGATTAAAAAGGAAGGGGTAATATATAGAAACGAAATTAGACCGCTTATTTTGAATCTTAACGAACTTCCTTTTCCAGATAGAGAGATTTTTGATTATCCTAATCTTAACTTAGAAAAAAGAGGCATTGGGACATTTATGTTTTCTCGAGGTTGTCCTTATAGGTGCGCTTTTTGCTGCCACCCCACTTTGCGAAAACTTTATCCCAATCCCAAAAATTATTTCCGTTTTCGTTCACCTGATTTGGCAATTCAAGAAATAAAACAAGTAATTAAAAGATATCCATTTATTAAGTTTGTTCGTCTTGACGATGATTTACTTTTAGCTAACATGGATTGGGTTAAAGAATTTATCCCTCGTTATAAAAAAGAAGTTAATCTTCCTTTTTCGGCTGATCTTAGAGTTAATCTGGCAACCGAAGAACTTTTCGATATGCTTAAGGAGGCAGGGGGACATCTTATTCACTTTGGCGTAGAATCAGGAAATAACCGCATCCTAAAAGAAGTTTTGAGCAAGGACATAACCGTTCAACAGATTAAAAAAGCTTTTAAATTAGCGAAGGAAAAAAATATTAAAACCCAATCTTACAATATAATTGGCGTGCCAGAAGAAAGCTCAAAAGAAGTATTAGATACCATCAAACTCAATGCGCAAATTAAACCTAACATCTCGTTGGTTTCCATTTTTTATCCTTACCGAGGTATTGCGCTTTATGATTATTGCTTAAATAAAGGGTATTTTAAAAAAGAGGACAGCCTAAAGATTCCTAAAAATTTTTATTCCTTTTCTGTTTTATCTTTACCCACTATTCGTAAAGCCCAGATTAGCTTTTTCTTCCGCTATTTTCATCTTTTAAAGAATCTTTATAGCATATTGTATAAAATTCCTTTTTCTAAGCCCTTGATTTTTTTATCAGATAAATTTTTTGGTTGGAGATATACTCCAGAAATAATAAAAATTACTCTTGACCCCCTAAGATCAGGGATAAGATTGATAAGGCGAAGGATTTTCTCAACCAAGACCTTTGATTCAGAGGCTTTGGGTAAAAAACAGCAAAAAGTTTGACATTTTGATAACAAAACAGGCATAATTAAGTATGCCCCGTAGAGAAATTTTGAAAAGGTGTTCTCTTCAAGAACACCTGAAAAACAAACTACGAGGCAATCAAAACAACTTATTTTTAATTTAAAGAATTTCGTATATCTATAGAGTTAAGGTTTATTCGAAATTCTTCTACGGGGTATGAAGCCCATTACTAAAAGTTCGGATAAGAAATTTAAATTTATTAAACCAGGGGAGGTTCGAACAAGATTTGCTCCTTCGCCAACTGGTTTTCTTCATGTTGGCAGCGCAAGAACTGCCCTTTTTAATTATCTTTTTACTAAAAAATATCAAGGGAGTTTTATTTTAAGAATTGAAGATACTGATGCAGAAAGGTCTGAATCTCGTTTTGAAGAAGATATCATTGAAAACTTAAAATGGTTGGGAATTGAATGGAATGAAGGGCCTTATAAACAAAGTGAAAGAAAAGATATTTATGAAAAATATCTAAAAAAACTTCTAAAAGAGGAGAAGGCCTATCATTGCTTTTGTCCAGAAGAGGAATTAGAGGATCAAAGACAAGAACAGATGAGCAGGGGATTGCCTCCTCATTATAACGGGAAATGCGCTCGGCTTTCTTCACAAGAAGTTAAAAAAAATTTAGCTGCAGGAAAAAAATCTATTATTAGATTTAAAGTTCCGTCTGAAAAAGTAGAATTTATTGATATGGTTCGTGGTAAAATAGAGTTTGACGCTAATCTGATTGGTGATATTTCTATTGCTAAAGGCTTAACAACCCCTTTGTATAATTTTGCAGTGGTAGTAGATGATTTTGAAATGGAAATAAGCCATATAATTAGAGGAGAGGATCTTTTGCCTAATACCCCTGTTCAGATTCTTTTGCAAAAAGCCCTTGGTTTTCCCCAGCCCGAATACGGACATCTACCTTTAATTTTAGGACCGGATAGGAGCAAAATGAGCAAGAGGCACGGAGCAACAGCCATTGCTGAATATAAAGAGGAAGGCTATTTGCCAGAAACCTTAATTAATTTTTTAGCTTTTTTAGGATGGAATCCAGGGACAGAAAGAGAAATTTATTCATTAGCTTCTTTAATTAAAGAATTCTCAATTGAGAGAGTCCAAAAAGGAGGGGCAATTTTTAATATTAAGAGATTAGACTTTTTAAATGGTTTTTATATTCGTCAAAAATCTCCGGACAAGTTAACAGAATTATGTATTCCTTATCTAATCCAGGAGGGACTAATAGAGCCGGTTCTAAAATCAGAACAGTATCCTCCGGCTTATGGCGGAATGACTATTTCTCAATCCTTTAAAATTATTGAAACCAAAAGGGAGATAAGTTTTGATTCTCTTAAGAAAATTGTTGTTATTTATCAAGAAAGGCTAAAAAAACTTTCTGAAATTGCTAAATTAATTGATTTCTTTTTCAAGGATAAATTAAATTATGAAAAAAAGCTTCTTCAATGGAAAGATATAAGCGATAAAGAAATCCAAAACTCTCTTGACAAGATAACAGAACTATTGTCTAAAATAAAAGAAGCGAATTGGAATAAAGAGAATTTAGAAAACCTTTTGATGCCTGAGGCAGGCCCGCCTGCTGGCGAGGCAGGGGATAGAGGAAAATTATTATGGCCCTTTAGAGCAGCCCTAACAGGAAAAGAGGCATCAGCAGGTCCATTTGAAATTGCTGAAATTTTAGGGAAAGAAAAAACATTAAAGAGGATAAAAGAGGCAATTGAATTAGTGGGTAGTGGATAGTGAATTAAAAAAAAGCCGGCTGTATTTTCAAAACCGGCTGAAGCGAAGTTTTTTAAAATCGATAAGATATCCATTTTTTATCATCGATTTTAATTAGAGAAAACTCAATATTTTTCGTCTCAAGAGGAGACGATTTAAAATTATGAGTATTTGATAACAAAATAATAAGCTCCCCGAAAGCAATCTCACCCCAAGGAAAAAGCATGCTGGCAGCACCACTGGAAAATAATAATCCTTGCTTGCCCCTAAAAAAACAAACTATTCTTGTTTCCGGGTTCAATGCTATTAAATCTCCTTCTTTCAATTTAGTTCTCGCATTATTAAAAATCATTTTTTCTCCTTTTTAATTTTTAAGATTCAAATTTTAAAGAACAATTATGTTAACACCTTATAACAAATTGAAGAATTTGTCAACGAATTACATTAAATATTTATCTATTTTTCTAATAACGGGTTTTTTATTAACCCTTGCTGCTCCCTTGTCTTTTGCTCAGCAGGATCAGGGGATTCAGGAACTGCCACAAACTATAGAAGAGGCAAAGACATTAGGTGAAAGGATTTTGTGGAGTTTTCCCGAGGCGTTAAAAAAAATCTGGCGAGAGTTTCTGACAATCTGGAAAACAATGTTGGGATGGTTTAAAAGCTTTTGGTATTCTTATATTTCACCATTGCTCCAAAATATTTGGTATAGGATTAATTCTTTTTTTGGAAAAGAGATTGAAAAAAGAAAACCAGAAATCAGGAAGGAGCTTGAAGAAGAAAAAGAAGAAATAAAAAAAGATGTTCCTAAAACAACCAAAACTCTTTGGGAGAGGTTCAAAAATCTTATAAAGTAACCTAAAAAGTAAAGATCCCAGAGGAGGACTAAGGCATTAAATAAAGACTGTGAAATTCACAGTCTTTTGTTTTTCCACTTGACACCCCCATTAGGGGAGTATTAATATAGAAGTAGAAAGGTTCGCATAATTATCCTTAAGAGAACCTTAGTATATACTCTCTTGAAGTAATCGCCATTAATAGTCGCTATTTATTATGGAAAAGAGCCAATTACCTATACTCAAACATTTAAATGATTTTCTTGATTGGCTTGATATTGAAAAAGGATTATCCTCTAAGTCTCAGGAAAATTATAAAAGATTTATAGAACGTTTTTTTGTCTGGTTAAAAATAAGCAAATTAGAGGATTTAAAACCTCACGAGCTAACCTCTGATCATATATGGAAATACCGCGTTTTTCTCTCTCGCCACTACCCTTCAAAAACAAAGAAACCCCTTAAAAAAAGCACTCAGAACTACTATCTAATCGCTCTGAGAGCCCTTATGAGCTATTTTTCGGCCAGAGACGTGATTTCCCTCCCAGCAGACAAAATAAAGCTTTCTAAAGACGAAAAAGAAAGGAATATAAAATTTTTGAATTTAGAGCAGTTAAAAAAACTATTCTCGGTGCTTGATATATCTAAGACCCAGGGCCTAAGAGATAGAGCCATTTTGGAAACCCTATTTTCCACCGGGATGAGAATAGCTGAATTAATTGCCTTAAATCAAGAACAAATTAAACTAAAGCCCGGAATGAAAGAATTGGAACTTGGAATTGTTGGAAAAGGAGGACGACCTCGAACTGTTTATTTTTCAGAACATGCTTTAATTGGGTTAAGAGGATATCTTGAAACTCGAAAAGATAAAGAAAAGGCCTTGTTTATTAATTATCGGTCCCAAAAAGGTGCCCCCCGGAGATTAACAGCTCGTTCAATTGAAAAGATGATAAAAAAATATGCCCTTCTTGCCGGACTGCCAATAACAACCACTCCCCATGTAATGCGCCATAGTTTTGCTACTGATTTACTAATCCAAGGGGTGGATTTAAGAACTATTCAAGAATTTTTAGGTCATAAAAACATCACTGCCACCCAAATTTATACTCATATTACAAGCAAAAGATTACGCGATATTCATCGCAAGTTCCATGGTGGCAAAGAACTTAAAGAATAAAAATTATGAATAATATCAAAAAAGGAATATTATAAATAAAACTGTCGCACAATAAAAACTATCTGAAATAAAAATAACAAAACAAATAAATAATTAAAACTAATCAAAACTAATTAAAACCAAATATGTCTTCGCTAAAAGATTACACCGCTAATTTAATCAATAATGAAAGTTGTTTTGATTTGCAGTTTCGGAGAGATATCCGTTACGAAAGACGAAATCAGCCGACCTACTATAGATGGAAGGCTCAATTTGTTATAACCTTGGGAGAAAATGATATAAAACCGCTTAATAAGGTCAAGAACATATTAAATTGCGGCGAGATTCATTTTGTCAAAAATCAGATTAGATATTCGGTTCAAAATATAGATGATCTATATGATTTAATTGTATCCTTTTTGGAAAAACAAGAACTCTCGGGAAATAAAAAGAAAGATTTTACGTTATGGTCAGAGGCAATTGGGATTATTTACAAAAACAAAGGAAAAAGTTTGGCAATATGGAAGAAAAAAGATTTCCAGAGATTAATAGATATTCATAAATCAATGCAGAAATATAAAACTAAAAAACAGATGGGCCTTAAGTGGATTTCAATAGCTGGGTCAATAGCTAAAACGCTTCAAAGCTAAAACTGATATGTCCCTTATCCCCCGCTAACTCCGAAGATCTTTTTTATTGTGCGACAATTATATTAAGTATATCAAATTTAATTTAAAGTATATTTATTTAAAGGATACTAAGAGCTAATAAAGGTTTTTCAAAAAGTATGATAAGAGCTAATAAAGGTTTTTCAAAAAGTATACTAAGAGCTAATAAGGGTTTTTCAAAAAGTATATCAAAAAGTGTATTAAGCATATCATATAAAGCACATCAAGCACATCAAGCACATCAAATTTAAATTTTAAAATGTTGTCGCACAATAAGTTAGCCCGAAGAATTAAAAAAAACCGTTAGTTTATTCCCTAACGGTTTTTAGTTCAGCATTAAATTCCGCACAATATTAAGAGTTTGCTTATTCTGCTTCTTCACCATTAATATCGCGAGTCACCTCTTGCGTTATTACTTCGTCTATTGCTAATTTTAGAGCCACACTTCTTAGTCCATTGGCTCTGGTAATTTGGAACACAAGCATTTTTAAATTTTCGTCTGGCCATATTAATTCTTTGACTGTTTCCTGGGTTAGTGTTTTTAATTTTCCTATTTCGCCTTTTTTCTGAATTTCTTTCAATCCTTCTCTTAGCTCTCTGATTCTACCTATCAGACCATCGGCTGTATATTTTGTTTCATCAGAACCAATAATCCCCCCCATTTTTTTTATAATGCTATAAAGTTCGTCAAAGTTCTTAGCTGCCTCAATAACCAGCTTTTCATCAGGCTCTTCCGTTGATGAATCTTCAAGTGTAAGGTCGCTTACCATTTCGTGTCTCCTTTCCATGAGATTTTTTATAGTAAAAGATCTGTTTTTAAAGAACTATTCAATGACTAAATTTTAAAGCATCTTTACAAATTTGTCAAATTGTTAGAATGAGCAAATTAAAACACTAAAAAAAACGCTGTAACGGCGTTTTTTTAGTGTTTTTTCTCTCTTAAATTTCTTCTTCATCATAATCAAATTCTTCGACATCTTCATCGCCAATTTGTTTGTCAGGCTCACTTACTTCTTCTATTTCACCATATTCATCCAATCTATCATCTTCATCTGAGTAGAATAAATTTGTCATTTTCATATTAGCTTCGCCCATCCAAAACTTAGACGGGTTTGCTTATGCTTTTTAAAAACAACCTTTAGATTTAGAATTTTTCAAACATTGTAAGTATAATATATTAACAAAAAATGTTGTCAACCCTTCATTTTTTTGTAGTTTTTAAGATTAAATAACACTTAATTATGGGTTTTATCCACAGGTGTTACGAGCGGCAAAGGTCAATAGCAATTATTAACACCCATACGAAAAACCCCGCTTAGCGGGGTTCTCAAAAAACATTACTGTACAAATTTTATCTGCCGAATCTTCTTTGGCGCTGGGAATAATCCATTAGGGCTTTGTTTAAGTCCTCTTCTGTAAAAGCAGGCCAGCATTTTTTAGTGAAATAAAATTCAGAGTAAGCTGATTGCCAGGTTAAAAAGTTGGAAAGACGTTGCGCTCCGCCGGTTCTAATAATCAAATCGGGGTAAGGCAAGCCAGCTGTCCAAAGGTTTTGGTTAATTAAATCCTCGGTGATTTTATTAACAGGAATTTTCTTTTTAATAATATTTTTGACAGCTTGGATAATTTCAGGCCTTCCTCCATAAGAAATAGCTAAATTCAAAATTCCCTCTTTGTTGTTTTTGGTTAATTCTTCTCCTTCTTTTATTCTCTTTTGAAACGATTCAGTTAATCTTTCTTTTTGACCAATCACTTGTAATTTTATTCCTCTTTGATGAAGTTTTTTAATATTTTTTTTGTTCAATGCTTCGCTAAAAAGTTTCATTAAATAACTTACCTCTTTTTTAGATCTATTCCAATTTTCAGTAGAAAAAGTATAAAGAGTTACAACTTTAATTTTTCGCTTTTTGCACCACTCCCCTATCTCTCCGACCCTATCTAATCCTTTGCGATGACCCTCAAAAGAAGGCAATCCTCTTTTTTTTGCCCATCTTCGATTGCCGTCAATGATAATCCCTAAATGAAATGGAATTTTTTTTATTTTTTTTGACATGTTTCTGTTTTATTAATATACAGCAAAAACAAACTTTTTTCAATATGCACTCCCCCCCCTACAGTAAAAAATCAGATTCCATTTTGGTCTCTTTGGGCAATAGCCAGGGTATTTTAAATCCAAGAAAATAAACTAACTTAATTGCTGTTTTAGAAAGGATAATTTTTGGACCAAAAAATCTTTTTACTGATTTTCGATAAGCCCGAAAATCAGGAAAAGTTCTTAAAAGAATTTCAGCTGCTGTTAATCCCCAGACCACTCCCCCGCCCGACCAGGGTTTAGTTAATCCGGCAGCGTCTCCGCAAAGAGTAACTGAAGAGTTTTTGGGAATTATAAGATCTTGCGCAACAATTTTTGCTTTCGTTTCTTCGGTTGAGATATTATTTTTTTCCAAGAAATCATTCAAAAGTTTTTTTGCCCTTTCGGGTTTGGCAATTATTCCATATTCTAATTCATTGCCTCTGGGAATTTTCCAGATAAAACCATTACTGGTTTGGCAAGGCCAGGTTTCTACATAATTTAAGAAAGAGGGCTCTTTAACAAATCCCAAAACGCCTAATCGGTAGTTGGGTTCTGGAAGATCCAAACTCTTCCTAATAAAGGAATTGGGTCCATCGCAACCAATTACTTTATCAAATTCTTTGGGAATTGAAGAAACATTATAATTTAAAACAATTTTAGCCCCAGCTCTTTGAGCCAAACTATTTGCCAGTTTATCCAGTTCAAAATGACTCATAACCAAGAAATCCTTAGAAAATCTTACGGTTATTGTTTTTTTAGGAAAATGCAAAAGAACAAAATTTATTTTATTTTGGATTAATTTACGGCTTTCTGGAATAAATCTTAATATTCTTTCAGAGAAAAGACCGGAACAAACTTCATTGCCAACTTCCCCCTTTTTCTCAAATACAGTAACCTTATGTCCTTTTTCCGAAAGTTTCCAAGCCAAGTAGAGGCCTGAAATCCCGGCTCCGATAATTGCTATTCTCATAGAACAATATGGGTGTCGCTTCCTGACATTTTGCTGTTATGTAACCCGCAGCAAAAGAAAGCAAAGAAATTAAAATAACTCCAATAAATAATATTATATCTTCCCGATACTTTTTGACAAAATAGATAATTTTTGATAACATATAAATCAGTATTATGGCAAAGACAAAAGCAAAGGGTACAACTAGTTTGGGAAGGGATTCCTTGCCGAAATATCTTGGTGTTAAACTATTTGAAGGGCAGAAAGTTAAACCAGGAATGATAATTGTTCGTCAGCGCGGAACAAGGTTTTTAGCTGGAGAAAATGTCAAAAGGGGGGCTGATGATACTCTTTATGCAAAAAAAGCAGGAATTGTTAAGTTTAAAACAAAACGAAAAAAGAGATTTGACGGTTCCCGGCGGATAGCTAAAGTTGTAAATGTCATAGAAAAATAAGAAAATATATATTTGTTAAAGCAAAAACTTCTCTTTCTAAGAGAAGTTTTGTCACTTTATAGATGCTTTGATAAATTCTCTAAATAAAGGGTGAGGCTTTAGGGGCCTTGATTTGAACTCCGGATGGAACTGAGTAGCTACAAAAAATGGATGATTTTTAATCTCAATAATCTCTACCAGGTCTCTCTCAAGATTAACACCAGCCATTACCAATCCATCCTTTTCCAAAACCCTCCTATAATCATTATTCAGCTCGTAGCGGTGGCGATGACGTTCAGATATTATCCTTTTCTCATAGGCCTTGAAACTAATAGTTCTTGGCATTAATTTACATTTATACGCTCCCAGCCTCATTGTTCCCCCATATTTCTTTTCTTTCAAAAGGGCTTTTTGCTCGGGCATAACATCAATCACATTATTAACTTGCTTCTTTTTTGCAAATTCGGTTGAAGTTGCATTTTTTAAACCGCAAACATTTCTGGCAAATTCAACCACCGCTAACTGCATTCCCAAACAAAGCCCCAGAAAAGGAATTTTGTTCTTTCTACAGAATTTAATTGCTCTTATCTTCCCCTCTACTCCCCTGGTTCCAAAACCACCAGGAATAATTATACCATCATACTCTTTTAATTCTTTTACTGAAGCAGGATTTTTCTCGTATTTTCCTGCTGATAACCAAAAAATCTCAGGTTTTCTTTTAAAATAATAAGCAGCGTGCTTCACTGCCTCAATTACTGAAATATAAGAGTCCATTAAAGTAAATTTACCGGTTTCAAAATATTTCCCTACAATACCAATCTTGACTGTTTTTTTGGAGTTTTTTATCGTTCTCACTAAGGCCTTCCAGTCTTTTAGGTCTATTTTTCTTTCTGGTTTTAAATCTAATTTTTTTAAAATTTGATTGCCTAAATTTTCTTTTTCAAAATTAATAGGAATTTCATAAATTGTTTCAATATCCGGAGCAGAAATCACATCTTTGGGAGCTATATTACAGAAAATTGAGATTTTTTTCTTTCTAATCTCGTCCAAAGGAACTTCCGAACGAGCAAGGATTATATCTGGTTGGATACCAGCTGAATTTAAGGTTCTGACAGCGTATTGAGTTGGTTTGGTTTTCATTTCTCCAATCCTTTTTGGTATAGGCAGATAACTGACCAAAACAAAAAGCACATCCTTGGGATGGCTTAATTTCATCATTCTGGCTGCTTCTAAAAAAAGCATATTTTGATACTCGCCTACTGTTCCTCCAATCTCAATTAGTACAAAATTAGCTTTCGTCTTTCTTCCTGCCCGCTTAATTCTTAAAATTACTTCATTTGGAATATCGGGGACTACTTCTACGCACTTACCGTCATACCCTAAATTTCTCTCTCTGTTTATTACTGCCTGATAAACCCTGCCAGTGGTTATATAGTTATCTGTATAAATATTTTCATCTAAAAATCTTTCGTAGTTGCCAACATCTTGGTCGCATTCAATTCCGTCATCGGTCACAAAAACCTCTCCGTGCTCAATAGGATTCATGGTTCCGGCATCAACATTGATATAAGGATCAATTTTAATTGCTGTCACTTTGAATCCTTTACTTTTTAAAATTCTTCCGATCGAAGCTACAGCTACTCCTTTACCAATCCCGGACATTACACCGCCAGCAACAAAGATGTATTTAGCCATAATTACTTTTCCTCAGTGATGATAATTCTTATTTCGGCTTCTAAATTATGTTCAAATTTAACCTTTAAAGGAAACTCGCCGAGTTCTTCTAAGGGTTTTTCTAATTCAAGCTGAACCGGTTTTATTCTAAATCCTAATTCTTTTAACTTTTCAGAAATCTTTTGGGCAGTTATTTTTTCAAAGAGTTGTTCTTTTTCTCCGATTTTAACAGGAATCATAACTTCAACTCCATCAATCTTAGAAACCTCTTCTTCAATCTTCTTTAATCCCTCTTCAGCTTTTTTTTCTGTGATTTCTTTTTGGACCTCCAACCATTTCAAAGCTTCCTCTGTTGCTAATTTAACCAAACCCTTGGGAATTAAAAAATTCCTGGCATAGCCATCTTTAATATCCTTTATCTCATACTTCTTTCCTATATTTTCAATATCTTGCAAAAGAATAACTCTCATATTACTGTATTCTACTCCATTTCTTTTATTATTTCAATAGCTTTATTCAATTGAGGATCACGATCTTCATTATAGTCTTCGTCAGTCATCTCTATTTTAATATCCGGCTCTAGCCCTACATCAGTAATAAGGTTGCCATTGGGTGTTAACCAGTAAGCTACTGTAATTTTTAAACTGGAGCCGTTTGTTAAATTCTCTAATAGCTGTACAGAGCCCTTCCCAAAAGAAGTTTCCCCGATTATTGTTATTCCCCGATTATCCCGAAGAGCTGAAGCTAAAATTTCAGAAGCAGAGGCAGAACCCTGATTAATCAAAATTACTATTGGATATTCTAAAAGATCAGCATTTCCTTTAGCTTTATAAATCTCTTTTTCTCTTTTGCCGCCAAAATCTTCAATAACCACCACCTGGCCTTTTTCTAAAAACCAGCCGGCAATATCTTGAGCTCTTTCCAAATAACCCCCGGGGTTGCTTCTTAAATCTAAAATTATCTTTTTAGCTGAACTTCCTAAAATCTCCATTGCTATTTTCCTAAAATCACGGTCAGCTTGTTCAGAGAAATGATACAACTTTATATGCGCAATGTCATCTTCTTTCCCGCCAGCTTCGCCTGTCGAGGCGAGTAATTCCCACCTCATAGAGGGAACCTCAATAACTGCTCTTTTAACCTTAATTTCTTTTGACGCATCCCATTCATTCCGCATAATAGTTAAAGTTACTTCTGTTCCTTTGGGACCCCGAATTAAAGTTACTGCTTCCTCAATAGTAATATCTATTGTTGACATGTCATCTATTCTTATGATTTTATCACCCGGCCGAAAACCAGCTCTTTGGGCTGGCGTTCCTTCTAGGGGAGCAACAACCTGAAGCTGCCCTTCTCTTATGCCTATTTCCATCCCTATTCCTTCAAAACGACCGCTAATATCTTCTAAAAATGTTTTTGTTTCATCCGGAGTGAAAAAAATAGTATGGGGATCTCCTAAAGATTCCACCATTCCAGAGATTGCCCCATAAATTAACTTTTGGACATCAATACTGTCGGCTTTGATGTATCCTTCTTGGATTTTATGCCATGTTTCCCAGAAAAGAGAAAAATCAAGGTCTTCAGGAATACAGAACCTACAAATGACCGCACTTTTCCCAACCAAAATACCAAACCCGAAACTAACTATAAGGGCAATTGTTATAAAAATTAAAACAAAACTTCTTTTGATGTTCCACATATTATATTATCTGATGATAACAAAAACTAATTTATAAATCAACATTAAAAACAAAAACCGCTTAATAGGCGGTTATAAAAACCTTAACTCATTACCCGATTTTACTTAAATCTCCACTCAGGGCAACATCTGTCATCGCTTTTATTTCATCAACATAAGATAGATTCTCTGGAATATCATTTAGCAAAAACACCTTTTTATTATTAACATGAGCAAAGCCAATCTCTATTAAAGTATTACCACCCACATAATTCCTAATATTGTTTTTATCAAAATTACAAATAAGAACCGCGTCTGAATTTTTAATGGAATTATACCACCATTTTATGTATCCGTATTTTCGCTTGATTTCGTAAAGCTCTACTCCATTTTCTATTTCTTCCAATTCTGGAGCTGTCCCGTCTGCAACGCCAAACATATCTTTATGCATCACTGGCTGATGGCCTAATCCTTCAAGTTCGTGATAAATTTCAACTAATTTATCTGCAAATTTTATGCTTCCACAAAGTGTTATTTTCATACTAAATGATTTCAAAATTATCCTTCTTTATAACCAATTTCTTTTAACATTTTAACTATCTTCTCTAAGGGAATACCTCCTAAAAGATTATAGTAGCTCCCTTCTATTCTTTCAACAAATGAAGCGCTGTAATGCTTTACAGGGTCATATCCTAAAGCATAAGTATTAAAATTAGGGTCCTCGTCAAGGTATCTATTGATTTCTTCTTCAGAAAGCTCTCTCATAAAAACATCTGTTATAACAATTTTTGATAGCACCTTATCAAAGCCAGTGTTAATCATATGAATTCCTGTGTAATATTGATGGCTT
>SDBV01007770.1_pt1 | contig 14592 bp, 16 predicted proteins | sample 2277081 | NCBI WGS metagenome assembly SDBV01 (sample SAMN10402039, study PRJNA504765) | marine sediment metagenome | isolation source: marine sediment core GS10_PC15, 223 cmbsf | place: Arctic Ocean: Southern Knipovich Ridge | collected 2010
AGATTGAAGAAGAGGAAAGAACCTTAATTATTTGAACAACATTTTTTGGGTGTTTAATTTTCCATTTGCTAATTCTTCTTTTATTGAAGCAATTGCAGAATGCATACTTTTTTCCCTTGCCCGAGACACGTAATAAAATGCTTCATCTCGTGTTCCTTTTGTAATTAGCATAATCAATTTTCCTTCCATCAATCTTGCTGTTCTTCCACTTCTTTGTATCTTTCTTATTGCAGATGGAATTGGTTCATAAAAAATTACAGTGTTTACTTCTGGAATGTCCAAACCTTCTTCACCAATACTTGTTGCACAAAGAACATTTATTTTTCCTTCAGCAAAATCTTCAATCATTTTTTTCTGTTCTTTTTGACTTAATCCAGAATCTGCTTTTTTTGTTTGTCCTACAAACATGTTTGCATTTATTCCAGTTATTTTATTAATCTTGTCAGAAATTATTTTTGCTGTATCTCTAAATTGTGTGAAGATAATTACTTTTAAATTTTCATTTTCATTTTTTTCTCGTTCTATTATTTCTACTACTTTCTGAAGTTTAGGATGTTCAAATTCTTTCGCTAAAAGTTCATTTGTTTTAGTGTATACAAAATTAAATTCTTGTTTTTTCACGAGTTTTATAACACCCTTACTCTGATGATTTGCTGCTTGTTTGAATAAATTTTGGAGATATTTGTTAAAACTAGAAAGTGTTTGTGTTTCTAATAATTCTAATGCGTGTTGGATTTTTATTGCCTGTGCGCACGCGCTTGCCCCGAGCATATAGTTGAAATTTTTATTTCCTCTTGCCAATGTTCCCATAATTTTTTTCTGCAAATGAATTAAACCTGTTTTGGATGCAGGTCCCCATAAAACTCTTCTTCGTTTAAGTTCTTCTATATACTCGTCGAAAATTTTCTTTAAAACATATCTCATTTCTTGAAGTTCTGGGGGAAAATCAATAAGGATTTTTTCAAATTCTAATTCTTGCAAATAATTTTTCACATCTTCACTTTCTCTTGTTCTTAATTCAACTTCTTCAATAGAAAGATTTCTGCAGATTTCTTTAATTTTTGATTTATCACTTCCAGGAGATGCAGTAAGTCCAAGGATTCTTGGATGTTCTGATTGTTCTTTATATTTTTGAGCAAGAAAGTTATAATCATAATTTTTTATACATCGATGAGCTTCATCTTCTACGAGTAAACAAACTTCTGTTAAATCATAAAGTTTGTTTTTCAAATCATTTGCAACACATTGAGGAGTTGAGAAAATTATGTCTGCTGTTTGCCATATTTTTTTTCTTTTTTCTGCATTTATCAAACCAGTGAAGAGTTGCATGTCAGCAAATAATTCTGGAAGGTATTTTTTAAAGGTGGTTAAATGTTGTTCTGCCAAGGGTTTTGTGGGTGCAAGAAAAACTATTTTTTCTCCTGGAAATTTTTCCATACGATTGATGACCAGCATTAATGCGATGAGTGTTTTTCCAAGACCTGTTGGAAGCACGACTAAACAATTTTTTTCTATACAAGTTTCAAAAATTTTTTGTTGATAGTCTCTGGGAGTTATTCCTTCTAAAAATTTCATGTTCTTTTTGACAGAAGAGATGGTTAAATAATTTTAGATAATAAGAATTGAAAGTAGAAGTCCAATTAAGGTGAGACATGCTAAGAAACTCCATAGAACAAGATTTCCGAAAAATATTTTGTTTCCGTCTAAATCAGATAATGGAAGCATGTTAAAAAATGCATAATAAATATTTAGTTGTGTGAATAATGTGAAGCCAAGGAAGTAGCCGACTATCGCTAGTGCGATATTTATTGTGATTCCTGCTGCTGCTATAAGGCCAATTTGACCTTCGGTTATTTCTGAGAACAAGTATAAGCCGTGACGTTTTGCTGGCCGATAAGTTTTTGCTTTTATGTCAAATACAAGTGAAGCCATCCAGATAAAACTATTGAATGGAAAAAGAAAAAGTTTTGAAATTATTGGGAAAAACGCGCCTGCGGGAAACAGATGTTTGAAGTGCTGTCCGCTCCTGTACCCAAATCTTCTTATTTGCCATAATTTAATTTCTATTTCTGAATCTAAGTAGTGAGCGAGTATCTTTTTTGTGAATATGTTTGCTCCGATGACAATAAAGACTGCAAGCAAGACATTTACGAATGCATTCCAGCTTTTCAGCAAACTTATTGTAAAGGAAATGAGCAAAATTACTAATGAACTGATGATTATTTCTTTTTTATTTATCATAGATTGACGAATGAGAGATTTTTTATAAAACTTGTTATTGCTATTATCATGGAAAATTATTTAAATGAGATTGTGCAACTTTCATTATGAGGATTAAGAAAATAACTGAAGTTATTGGAACAAAAGTTTATACAGATTCTGGAGATTTTTTTGGAGAGATTGAAGAAGCAAATCTCGCTGAAAATAAAATTGAAGGATGGAGGATAAGGGTCAACGGGAATATTGCGTCTTTGATTGGCGGGGCAAAGGGAGTTATAATTCCCCATCAGTTTGTGAAAGCAATTAGTGATATTTTCATTATAAACAAGGCTGCGTTGCCGAATCCTGATTCTGAAATAGAAGAAATTCCAGAAGATTTAATATAAGAATATGGCGGGAGAAGAAACAATATTTCAAGGAGGTGTTTTTACTAGATTTATTCTTCCTTTTTTTCTTGTATTTTTTGTAGTATTTGCTATTCTTGAGAAGACAAAACTTTTTGGAGAGAACAAGAAGCAGGTTAATGCCATGATTTCATTTGTTGTGGGTTTAATTTTTGTAAGTGTGCTTTATCCGACGCTGGTTGTGACTAATTTGATTTTATTTTTGACTATTGCACTTGTATCTGTTTTTGTTATTCTTATACTTTGGGGATTTATTTTTGGAGAGATTAAAGAAGGATTTAAAGCAGAACCGTGGATGAAAATAACACTAGCGATTGTTGTTGGTGTGGCTTTTATCGCTGCAATTATTTGGGCAACAGGATTTTATGATAAAATCTTTGGGACAATATTTAACCAGCCGTGGAGCGAGGCATTTTGGACAAATCTGGCTTTTATTGCTGCAATTGCAATTGCTTTGGCATTGGTTTTAGCAAAGACAAAATCAGATAAATAGGATTTCTTTTTCGAAACATATTTAAAGATTATCTGGTAATTTCTCCTATGATAAAGGGGTTGATGCTTTTAGCTTCTTATACAGGTTTTAATCAGGGAGCTATTGGAGGTGTGCTTGATAATTGGGAACAGGCAGGTGTGTTTAGTTATATGCTTCCTTTTCTTCTTATTTTTTCTCTTCTTTTTGGGATTTTAACCCAGTTGAATTTGTTTAAGGAAAAGAATAAAGTTGTTAATGCGATAATTTCATTGGTTGTTGCGTTGATGGCTTTGCAGTTTGAATTTGTTTCTGTTTTCTTTGCAGAGATTTTTCCGAGACTGGGAATTGGTTTAGTTGTTCTTTTAGTTTTTATGGTTTTGCTTGGATTGTTTGCTCCGAATAGAACTTGGGTAACATACACTTTTTTTGCAGCTGCTGCAATTGTGCTCATTGTTGTTTTAGCAAATACTGCGGTTGCGGTTGATTGGTTTTCTTCTGGATTTTTGGCAGGAATGAATTGGCAGAATCTGCTCCCATGGATAATTTTAATTATTTTGATTGCAGTGGTAGTAGGATCAGCAGTGAAGAAACCTGAAAAGCAAGATATAACTTCGAAGATTATGCAGAATATTTTTGGTACTAAAAATTAATTATTTTTTCTTAGAACTTTTTTTGTTTTGTTTTTTGTGCGTTGTATGTTTTTTTGCAGTTCTTGCATGAGGAATTATTTTGGAAAAAGAATCTTCAATCATATTCATTTCTTTTTTGATGCTTTCTAGATTTTTGCCATAGCTTCCTATTTTTTCTAAGATTGCAATTTGAAGTTTATCCATTACTGCCTCGATTCTTTTCAACCTCTCTGTTGAATGTTCTGTTTGTGTTTGCAGAATGCTTTGAGTGTCGTTTAGTTTATCGATTTGTTTTTTTATTTTTTTTATTTTTTCTGTGAAAACTTGTTCTGAAATTTCAATTATTGTGTCTGTATTTTGGGCTTCTGGCATGTATTCTTGATAAGGTTCTTGTTGGTAAACTTGTTGTGGAGGAGCATATTCTTCTTGTGGCTGAGGAGTATATGTTTCTTGAGGTGCATATTGTTCCTGTTCCATTTCCTGAGTTTTTGGAACATATGTTGCCTCAGAAGTTTGTTCTTCAGGTATAGGCATTGGGGCAGGAGCTTGTTCTTGTGAATCAGAGACAGCATCTTTTATTTGTAATTGACCTAATGCGTCATTTATGTTTTTTGGAGAAATTCCCTGTTCTTTTAATTGATTTATAATCTCTGATTCTTGAATGCCTTGATTTTTCATCTGTGAAACTTGTTCTAAAACACCCATGCGAAGTACACCTGTTTTTTCATTTTATTATTAATCTTTAATTCTTTTTTAAGTTTTCTAATTATGATTGTGATTTTCTAAATCTACTTTTGTTACGAATTCTAATGGTTGGAACATTTTTGCTTGTTTAGAAAGGATTTCTAAATCTTCTTTTTTTGCAAATTTTGAAAATTCTGCTGAAGCAGATTCAATGAATGAAATCATCCTTTCTGTGTTCTGTTTTAGAATTTCAATGTCTTTTTTCATTTCAAGTATTTTTTCATTTGTTTTTTCTCGTGATTCAATAAGATTTTCTCCAATGAGTAAAAGCCTGTCTTTGAGAATTCGTTGTTTTTCTTCTAAGTTTCTTACTTTCCCATTCACATTTCCTAACATTTGATTAGGATAAGGATTAGTTTCTTCTGGCATATTTGAAAAAGGAGAGAGGAGTTTAAATTTGTTGTGTTTGAATATTACACAAAATATTTTAAACTGGAACTGTCTTTTTTATTTATGAGATTTAAGGAAATTAAAATTTCCAAAAATCATATTTTAAGGAGATAAAACAAAATGAGATTTAAACCAGAGACGAAGTTATATTCTTATGAAGTACAGGAAGAAGGCGGTGAGGACATACTTTATATTAATTACCTTGGGGCGCCATATGTTCCGAGTTTATCAGATTCTGCAGAAGTCATGGGAAGAACTGTTGATGCATTAATTGAGAATCAAAATGTTTCGAGGATTGTTTTTGTGCAGCAGAAAAATTATAATTATGATTTTAAGGAAACTTCTTTACTTTTAGAGATTGCTCAACTTTATATTTATTTTTTAAGACAAGAAGCTATTTTATCCCAAGGAAAATTAATTACTAATAATCAACAATTTTTTTCACAGCGGTACAATGATATTTTTTCTTTTTTATTTTTGCTGAAGCAAGATCCTATTGCTTCGTATGTTGAGTTAAAGAAATTGATTATTGAAGCGAAAGTTTTTCTGGAGAAACTTGATTTAACATATAGAAGTGATCAGGAAAATTATATTCATTTTTTGGGGAGGTTATTGAAGATGGTTGAAGAGACGAAATTGATTAAGACGGCTATTCCTTATATGGAAGATTATCAAAAAAGAGATAGGGAAATTTACACTCATTTGTTCAAACCAGATACAATTCCTAATTTTACTTTTACAAGATTGGTTTCTGATTTGCCAGAGAATGTGGAGATTGTTGATCAGTATGAAATTTCGAATAAGGAATATGATAAATCTTTTGTTACAATTTTGAAAAGGAAAGATGAATCTAAATTGGTTTATCATTTGAATCCTCCTGAGAATTCTCTTGAAGAAGAGCAGAGCATGCTTTTGAATCTGGCAAAGGGAGTTCTTATAGAGCACCAGCCAAAGGCAGAGGAATTTATTGATACTGAAAGGACGAGGCAGATTTTTTTTAATATTTCAAAAGATCTTTTGCAGGACTTGGCTCAGGCAAAAGGAATAAAGTTGAGTTATTCTGATTTAAATAAGATAGCAACTATTTTAGTGAGGCATACGATTGGATTTGGGCTGATAGAAGTTTTGCTTCAGGATAGTAAATTGCAGGATATTGTTCTTAATGCTCCTATACCACTTGTGAAAATTTTTGTTAGACATCAAGAATATGACGAGTGTTCAACGAATATTCTTCCTAGCCAGGAAGATGTTGATTCATGGGCTGCGAAATTTAGGATGATTTCAGGAAGACCCTTGGACGAGGCAAATCCAATTATGGATACTCAGCTAGAGATTGGAACGATTAGGGCGAGGATTGCAATTATCCAGCAACCTTTATCTCCAGATGGTTTAGCTTATGCAATTAGGAGACATAGAGAAGAACCGTGGACGCTTTCGTTGTTTATACAGAATAAGATGATAAATCCTTTTGCTGCAGGTTTGCTGAGTTTTTTGATTGATGGTTCGAGAACTCTTTTGGTTGCAGGAACAAGGTCAAGTGGAAAGACCTCTTTGCTTGGAAGTTTGATGCTTGAAATTATTCCTAAACATAGGATTATTGTTATTGAAGATTCTTTAGAGTTACCTGTTGAATCGTTGAGGAAATTAGAGTATGATATTTTGAGGATGAAAGTTCGTTCTGCATTGTTGAAGACAACTACAGAAGTTTCAGCTGAGGATGGGATTAGAACAAGTTTGAGATTGGGGGATTCTTGTTTGATTATGGGTGAAGTTAGGAGTGTTGAAGCTAAAGCATTATATGAAGCAATGAGAGTTGGTGCCTTGGCAAATGTTGTGGCTGGTACTATTCATGGTGCTTCTCCTTACGCTGTTTTTGATAGAGTTGTTAATGATTTGGGGGTTCCGGCGACAAGTTTTAAGGCAACAGATGTTATCGTGGTTTGCAATCCGATTAAGTCTCCTGATGGATTACATTCTTGGAGAAGGGTTTTGCAATTAACAGAGGTCAGAAAGCACTGGCAAAAAGATCCATTAGCAGAAAAAGGATTTGTTGATTTACTGAAATATAATATTGATAAAGATGAGTTAGAACCCTCGGATGATTTGATTAATGGTGATAGCGAAGTAATAAAAAATATTGCTGCGAATGTTAAGGGGTGGGCAGGAAATTGGGATGCTGTTTATGATAACATTTTGCTGAGAGCTAAGATGAAAAAAGAACTAGTTGAAGTTGCAGAGAAAACAGGTGATTTGAGAATTCTTGAGGCGAAATTTAACATGCTTTCTAACCATATGTTTCATGAAATTTCTGCTAATGTGAGAGAGGAGATTGGATTGCCTCTGAGTGAACGAGTTTTTCCAGAATGGCAGAAGTGGCTTAATAATGAAATTAAGAAAAGAAGAGTGTGAGTCAGCGCATCACCTTATCGATTTGGTTAAGAAGAAACTAAGCGAGACGTAACTGGTTAAATAAGGAGATTAAGGGGAAATAGCACCGCTCGGTGTACACCAAGGAGGCGCGAGAACCTTTTTCAAGGCCCCTAATTGTAGAATAAATGGGCAAAAACATTTATTAACTTATTTTTCTTTTAACTTTTAAGAGGACGATGGTAACCTGGATAACTTTTGCGTGGCAGATTCAGATTATTGCAGTAGCAATTTTAATTTATGCTTTGATTGTATTTTTGAAAGCAATAATCAAATTAGAAAGGGAATTTAGAATAGCTCTTTTATTAGTGTTAGGTTCTATAATAATTAATATGGGATTAGGAATTATGATGGGAGTTTTTTTAACTTCAGGTTCTGATCAAGAACAACTTCTTGGTCTTTGGATTATTCGTCCAATTGTGGTGCTTATTGTAGCGATTTTAGTTATGTTTGGTGCAAGGAAATTCTTTTCTGCAATGGAGAATAGGAAATAATTCTAAACATTTATTAATTCTGTTTTTATTTCTCTTATATAAAAGGGGAAGAATATGCCAAAAAAACCAACGGTTGATGAAATTCTTAGGAAGCATAGGGCGAAGATAGAAAAGAAAATGAATTCTGCTCCGAAAAATATTGGTGCGGGGTATAGTTCTGCTTATAATCGTTTTAAGAGCGAGATGGTGCCGGAATTATCAAGGTATGAGAAGTGGTGTCACAGCTTAGGAAATGTGGTTAAGCTGAAAATTTCTAAAAAAGATGAGGATAGAATTGAGAAACATATTGGGATTGCGCATCTTGAAATTGAACCATGGCAAGCCCTTACATTAAGTGTGATGAGTTTTATTAGTGTATTTCTTCTTGGCTTAGTAATTTCTATTGCAGTAACTTTAATCAAAGGAAGTCTTGCTGATTTTCCTTTTTTGTTTTTCATTTTAATTACTGTTCTTTCAATTTTTCTTTTTTATTTTGTAAATGGTTATCCTCAACGATTGGCGAACAAATGGCGATTGAAAGCAAGTAGTCAAATGGTTCCTGCGATTTTGTATTTTGTTGTTTATATGAGGCACACGCCGAATTTGGAGAAGGCTGTTGCTTTTGCTTCTGAACATTTATCTCCTCCACTTTCCTTGGATTTGAGGAAGGTTTTTTATGATGTTGAAGTTCGAAGATTTTCTACGATGAAAGAAAGTTTGGATTATTATCTTGAGTCGTGGAAGGATTACTCGATTGAATTTGTTGAGGCGTTTCATTTGATTGAGAGTAGTTTGTTTGAGCCAGATAATGCGAAGAGAGTTTTGATTTTGGAGAAGGCATTGCAGGTTGTGTTGGATGGTGTTTATGATAAGATGCTTAAATTTACTCATAATGTGAGAAGTCCGTTGACAAATGTTTACATGTTGGGGGTTGTTCTTCCAACTCTTGCCTTGGCATTGTTGCCCTTGGCGTCTGCAATGATTGGAGAATTTATTAAATGGTATCATGTTTTTATTCTTTTTAATATGGTTATTCCATTCATGGTTTTTTATCTTACAGATAAAGTTTTATTATTAAGACCTGGGGGATATGGTGAAACGAAATTGTTGGAAAGGAATCCACTTTATCATGAATATAAGAGCAAGAAGCCATATTTGCGTGCATTTTTTATCTGCTTACCTCTTTTACTAATTGGTTTTTTACCATTGATTTTTCAATATACTCCTCTTCCGGATTTGGTTGGATTAAAGCCAGATTATACTTTTGCTGAATTAGGGTTAGAATCTTTTGGAGCAGAAAAGATTTTTGGTTTTGAAGAATTAGATGGTAAACCTGTTGGGCCGTTTGGAATTGGCTCTTTGTTCCTTGGAATGTTTATTCCTTTGGGAATTGCTTTGTTTTTTATAATATCTTCTAAGAAAAGGACTGTGAATTTGATTAAGGAGAGGGAGAATACAAAACAGCTTGAGAAGGAATTTAATAATTCACTTTTCCAATTGGGGAATCGGATTGGGAATGGAACACCGCCAGAGTTGGCGTTTGGGAGGATTGCTGAATCATCGAAGGGGTTGAAGACTGCGGATTTTTTTAAGAGAGTTAATTATAATATGATGCAGATGGGCATGGGAGTTGAGAAGGCGATTTTTGATAAACGAAGAGGAGCACTTGCTTATTATCCTTCTGACCTTATTGCAACTAGCATGCGAATTTTAGTAGAGTCTGCGAAAAAAGGATTGAGGATAGCTGCCGTGAGTTTGATGAGTATTTCAGAATATGTTAAGAATATACAGAAGATAACTAATAGGTTGAATGACATGCTTGCTGAAATTATTTCTGATATGAAAAGTAACATGACTTTTCTTGCACCTTTGCTCTCGGGAATTGTCGTTGGTTTATCTGCAATGATTGCTTCTATTTTGAGTCGTTTAAATCTTTCTCAAACTTCTGGAACAGAGCTTACTGGTTTTGGAGATATTGGAGCATTCACAGATATATTTAATCATCTTGAAATGATTCCTCCTTATTTTCTTCAAATTGCAATTGGGATTTATATTATCCAGATAATTTTCATCCTTACAGGAACATTAGTAACTATTGATTCTGGTGAAGATAAGCTTACGAAGACAAACAAGATTGGAATTAATTTGAAGAAGGGAGTTATTTTGTATTTGATTACTGCTTTTATTGCGACGCTTTCGTTGTTTATTTTAACGTCTGTTGTATTGGGGGGATTGGGATAAGATTTATTAATTGCTTTTTCTTATAATGACTAATGGAAACCGAGTATTCTTCTCAGAAAGGAGTTAAGATATTTTCAACAGGAAAAAATATGCCTTCTTTTGTAATTATTTTTTCTGTTTTATGGGCTGCATTCGGAATCATTCTTTTAATTTTGGGAATTACTTATGCTATTGTTTTTCAATCATTAGCTAATAATCCTCTTCTTAGTTTAGTTTTCACCAATTTAACTTCATTATATCTACGAATAATACTCCCTTTGATTTTAGGAGGAATTCTTTATTTTTTTATGGGTAGAGGTTTGTGGAAAGGACAGATTTGGGCAAGGATTGCAGCAATAATCTTGCTTTTGTTAGGAGCTGGTTTGACAATATGGGGATTTGTAAGATTATTAATAGAGACCCCTACATTATTTTCAACTTCTTTTGGAGTTATAAGTATAATTGCAACATTGCTATCCCTAGCTATTAATTTGACTCTTGCTGGTTACTTTATATTTAATCAGGGAGTAAAAGACGCTTTCGCTAAGCAATAAGATTTATTAATCGTCTTTGCTTTTTCTGTCTATGAAAAAAAGAGGGATGGAAATTAAGATGCTTGCATGGTGGATTCTTGCACTGATTCTTCTTGGGATAATGACTGGAGCATATTTTATTCTTAAATCAAAAGGTATTGATGCTATAGAGTATGTGAAAAATATACTTAGGTTTAGAAGATGAGTTTGAGAAATTTAACAAAGAAAGCAGTGATGCCATTAAATAAATTAGTTACTGTTATTTTGGTAGTGGTTGTTGTTATATTGGTGTTGACAATTGTGTTTAGAATGGATATCAATAGTTTTTTGAGAAATCTTCCTGGTTATTCTTTGCCAGAAGATGATACAATTGAGATAGTGTTTTTTTCTTTTACATTTACTAGTTTTGATGGCAATGATTATTCTTGTAATTATTCTGAGCGAATAAGTTTAGGTGAAACTTATAAAGATGAGGGGTTGCCTGATGAAAAAGAAGATTTTAGATATTTTAGAAATGATGAATGTGAAGCGCCAAGGCCAATCATTGTTGGAAGTGATGGGGAAAGTGTTTATTATTATAGCAGCACATCACAAGAATGGACTAAATTGAATAGTGCGAGGAATATTGTTCTTGATGAAGAGGTTGAAGGGGTGTGCCCAAGAGGTTTGGTTGGGAGAATTACAGCCCCTGAAGGGGGGTTATGGGGTATTAATAGTCGGCGGTTTATTAATATGGATGGAGAGAAAACAAACTTGTACTGGAGGGCTGACGAGAAAGAAGGGAAAATAAAAATTTGGAAAGATAACAAGTTTGATCTTGAAGTTGCAGAAGTTAAAGAGGGCAAGGTTTCCCTTGACCCAGAGTTTTTTATTGAGGTTGCAGATGGCAGGAAATTTTTTAATTATAATTCTAAGAAATACAAGAAGATTGAATCATATATTGATGTTTCTGACCTTGTAAAAATTCATAATTCATATTATGAGGAAAATAATCTCATTTGTGCAGGGGAGGGAATAGAAATTGATTATACAAAACCTGAAGAAGGAACTCCTATTTTTGTAGAATGCGAATCTGATAACATATGTGCGAATGTGGGATATAAATATTGTGTTAAGATATCTTGTGAATCTGGACAAATAGGTTCTTTATGCGAAGATGATGGAGATTGTGATAGCGGAACATGTGTGATCAGACAACAATGTTATAATGGAGACTGTCTTAGCGATGAAAAAATGGAAGATTATGATTTGGGATTTTGTGGTTATGCAACACATAGTAAGTGTGAAGAATTCAGAGGAGATAGTGATGATGAATGTTTTTGTGAAGGGTGTGATTGTGGTAATTATCCAATTATTGTGGGAGAGGCAATTGAGATGAGTGATGGAACAGCTTGGATATGCAATGGTATCTTTGAGCATATTATGCCCCAACTTGGAACCTTGGCACCTTGCCAAGATGTAGATGAATGTGAATCTGGAGATATGACAAGTGATATATTTAAGTTAAGATATGGGGGGGTAGAGTTTTCTTCAAACAGGTGTGAAGGAGATTTAGAATAAAATGAAAAACAAAAAAGGAATATTAATGCCAGAAATATTGAAGATACTTATAGCAGTTGCATGCATATTGGCTTTAGTTTACCTTGGAGTGAGTTTATTTGGAATTACAACGCAAGATACAGAAATTGAGCAGGCTAGAGCATCCCTGGAACAAATTGTAAGGGTTATTGATTATTTAGAAGATGGAGAAGAAAAGAACCACATAATGGAGACAAGAAGTGGGGAAAGTTGGTTGGTATATTTTGGAGATAATCCAAATAATAAATTATTGTGCATTTGTTTAGAAAGTAATTTCAGGGAAGAATGTGTGGATGAAGCCTTGGGGGTTTGTGAACAAACAGAATATATTTTTGAAATGCTTACCGATGGAGAAGATACTAATATACAATATATTAAATTAAACGACCTTTTAGTAGATGTTGAAATCAACAAATCTGGAAATATAATTAATATTGTAAAATCTTTGGTTAAGGTGGAAGGAGTTTGGGGAGAGTTTTCTGATTCAAAACCAGAAGAAGCTTGTCCTTTTTTTATTAATGAAATTGAGGAAGATCTTTATAAGATTTATACAGAAGCTTATGAGGTGTCTGAATTTAATAGTATAGGAGAGATTATAATTGACTTACCAAATTATTGGAAGGAAGTAAAAGAAACAAAGGACTGGTTTTTTGGGCAGAGGACAAATGGTTTTTTAGATGAGTGCGCACGAGAATTCCAACAAGGGAATGAGAAATTTGGAATGTGGATAATTTTTCCAGAAGAGGATGGGCAAATACCTCCTTCATTTGTATTTCACCCAATATCTCCTGGTACTCCTTTATTCCAGTGGGAGAAGGAAGATTATTGGGAAACAACTTTGACTTTGGAAGATGGTAAAAAGATAATAATTAAAATTTATCCAGAGGAATTATTTGAATAATGAAAATCAAAAATAAAAAAGCAGAGCTTGAGCCAATCGTGAGGATTTTGTTATGGCTTGTTTTATTTGTGGTTTTATCGTTAGCAGTTTATGCTTTGGTTAAAACTTTGACAACTACATAAAATGGAAAAAGAAAATAAAAAAGGTTCAATGACGGCTAAACAATTAGTGACTATTATTTTGTTGATTATGGGTTTTGCAATTTTGCTTTTTATTTTTTATCAGATAAATTGGTCAGGACAAATTGATAAATCAATTTGTCATCAGTCTGTGATTTTGAGGGCGACAGCTCCAACAATAGCGCAGAGTCTTATTCCCTTGAAATGTAAGACGTCTAAGATTTGTGTGACTTCAGGGATTATTGGAGGAAAGTGTGAAGAGGATTTTGAAAATACAAAAGGGGTTACAAAAGCAAAAGTAAATGATGTTGAGCAGATTGAAAAATTAGTGACGCAGGAAGTTATTGATTGCTGGACAATGATGGGAGAAGGAAAAGTTTCTTTATTCTCGCAATACTGGGCAGAGAGATTTGGGGTTGGTGGAGTTTATCCAAGCTGTGTTATATGTTCGAGAATTGCTTTTGATGAAGGATTAGATGTTGAATTAGATGACATGGATGTTTTTGATTATATGAGGAGACATAAGATTCCCAATGGAGAAATTTCTTATTATGAATATCTTACTAGTGAAGGTGGAAAGATGAGTGTTGGAGATTCGCTTACGATTGCAGATATAGGAGAGGACGAAGATGGAAACCCTGTTGCTAACCCAGATGATTCAATAACAATTACAGATGATAGTTTAGAAGATCCTTTTGAGGGCAATGATGAAATGGCCATTTTGTTCATGCAGATTTCTGCTCCTGAACATGGTGATTCTATTTTAAATATTGGGAAAGCTGCTTTAGGTGTTGGTATTGGTTCTTTTGTAGGTCCTTCATGGGTGCGGAAAGGTGTCGTGAAAGTAGCAAAAGCAATTGGACTTAAGGGAGGTTTGATAACTCTTGGTGTGGCAGTGGTGGCAGCAGGGGCTCAGCAGATAAATGTTGCACATAACAGAGGTGTTACAGCAGGTTATTGTGGAGATGTTTCTGTTGGCAAAGATGCAAGAAATGGATGTAGTGTTGTGAGAACTGTCAGGTATAATTCAACAGAAATAGGAAAATATTGTTCTGTTCTTGAGAGCATTTCTTAGTTAGATTTATAATATTCTTTTTGTTTTACAAAATATGAAAAGAAGGAGGTTTTGTATGTGGAAAAAAAATTGTAGAGGTGAATCAGAGAATTTAGTTTTGCCGAAAATTATTTTTATTACATTGAATATAATGTTTGCTATGGTTATATTGGCATTTGTGTTTAGGACATCTTCTGGAGCAATAATTTATGAACAGATGTATGCAAAGCAGATAGCATTGCTTATTCAAGAGTCAGAGCCATTGATGGTAATTAAATTAAATATGGAAAAGGGGATGGAATTTGCTGAGAAAAAGGGAGTGGCTTTTGAAGATGTAGTTAGTATAAGTGATAATATGGTTATAGTTAAACTTAGTGAGAATGGAGGATATGAATATTCTTTTTTTAATGACGTTGATGCTAATGCTT
>SDBV01007771.1_pt1 | contig 14589 bp, 5 predicted proteins | sample 2277081 | NCBI WGS metagenome assembly SDBV01 (sample SAMN10402039, study PRJNA504765) | marine sediment metagenome | isolation source: marine sediment core GS10_PC15, 223 cmbsf | place: Arctic Ocean: Southern Knipovich Ridge | collected 2010
GACCGGCGAGTTGGCCGTCACCGCGCCGAAGTGGCGGCGGAGCGGCCAGGAAGGGCCTCGCTATTCACCGTACCCTTGCTGGATCAGCACTTATCCGCTGTTGACGTGGTTCGCGTACGAGTACTACGACGACACTCGCGTGCTCAGCACACACTACGAGTCGCTGAAAAGGATGATCGCCTACAAGGCGCAGCACGCCCCGGCACATATCTTCACTCACGGACTGGGCGATGTTACCTTCGACGTTGGTTCCGGCGTATACTTCTTCCGTCTGGCGAGAAGCAAAGGAGCGAAGCGATGATGTGGCTTGCCGTTCTGTCCGGGGCACTCAGCTTGACCGTGCATGCCCAAGAGATTCCACGCGTCCACCGGCAGCTCGACGTTGCCGAGGTCTGGGCCGGCCATCCCGTGGGGTTCTGCCTGTTGACGACCGACAGCGCACACTCCGGCGTCAGAGAGGCAGCAAGACCACGGTCGAAAGCCAGGATCCCATCTGTAAGTTACGTGACGAAAGGCCGAAAAGAAAGTGGAAAAAGCCGTTAGAAGGGGCGGCGAACAGTTGCATTAGGGGCGGCCGCGGATCATAACTACTATCAGTTGGGCGCTGAGTGGTTCTTTTTTGCCGTTGTGGCGACGCGAAAGGGAGATATTGCAATGCGAAACAACCTTTGCCGACGAGTGTTGACGGGGCCCATCCTCACACTGCTGGTCTTGGCCGCCGGGGTCGCGCCGGGCGCGCCGCCTGAAGCGGGAATCTTCGTCACCCTGCCCGAGAAGGAAGACTGCGTTGACGTCTATCTCTACAAGCAGGTCAAGCTGCCGCCGGGCAAGATCCTTCGCGCCTGGACCGCGATCAGCGCCCACCACGAGTTCGTCCTCTACGTCAACGGCAAGCAGGCGTCTCGCAGCCGCTACGGCCGTGTCGCCAGTGCGTTCCGCTTAGCGGAAGAGATCGAGAACCTGGCCGACTTCTTTCGGCCGGGAACGAATACCCTTTCGATGAAGGTCCACCGCTGGAGCCCCGGAGAGGCAAGCGCCTTTCTGAAGGCGGAAGTTCAGATGCAAACCGACGGGGGCCCGGTCGCTGTGCCCATCGTCACCGACGATTCGTGGCGGGCTTCCTACGAGGCGCCGCCGAACTGGACCGCCGCGGACTTCCAGCCGGCCGGATGGCAACCGGTCAAGCCCGCGGCCTTGGCCCGCCGCCTCGGCCCACGCATTCGCCGCGATCGACTACAGGCCATCGAGCCGGACGTTCCGGCTCCCTTGCCGCGGCCGGTGGTCGACGCTATGCCGCAGATCGCCGAGATGAGCGATTGGAAACAATACGTCGTCTCGCGCGACGTCAAAGCGGAAACCGACCGCCTCCTGCGGATCTTCCAAACGCAATTCGTCGCCGAGACCTACGCTCGGGCGATCCGGCGGCGCAATACGCACATGGGCGATTCGTTTAACATCAGCGGATACCCGGTAGGCAACGGGATCGTGCTGACCAACCTCGGGCCCTATCCGTTCTACAACAGCACCTGGACGCTCGGACCCGAGTATCAGTACCCGGCCCAGTGGAGTTCCGGTTCGACGTTCGCCGGCGACGCCGTGAGCGTGACGGCCAACGGCAAGCCGCTCTCGCTGGGCGACCAGTGGATGTGGAAGATCCGCCAGACCGACGTGGTCGTTGCCGCGGCGGCCGATCCCGGCAGAAAAGTGGTTTTCTACACGCTGACCTTCGCGCCTCCAAAACTCAAGGCCCTGCTCCGCATCTACGCCGTGGCCAACGCGACCGATTCGCCGCTTAAAAACGTGGTGGTGACCAACTCGATCCACCGGGCCAAGGTTGCCGGAAAGACGCTCACCGAAACGGTAAAACACATCCCCATCGCCGACGCCAAAGGAGACAGCAACACCCGAACCATGATTACCGGCGTTCTGGACAATCTCGACGTCACCGCGGCCGACGACGAGGCAGCGAAAAGGGGCTCTCTGAGCATTCATTTTGGCGACGTGGCGCCGGGACAATGTAGCAAGTGTCTGCTCTACCACGTCACCTACCTCGAAACGATCAACGGCGAGCCCGTCGAGCCGGACGCCGATGAAACGCTGGCGAGGATCGAGGACCGGGGTTACGGCCTGCTGGACGAAACCATCAAGTACTGGCGCGACTACCACGCCGCCACCACGACGCTCGAAGCGCCCGGGCCCTGGGGCCGGCGAGCGGGCGACTTCATCGACGACGTGAAGATGCTCGTCCAGGTGCAGCAGTTCGAGCGGACCGGGGCGGTCGGTCCGATGTGGTTCTTCTCCGACCAGTGGATTCGCGACGCCTGCGGCCCGGTGAAGTCCTTCTTGCGGACCGGCAAGTTCGACAACGCCCGCCGCGTGCTCGACTACCACTATCTTTCGTCGATCGCCTGCCGGAAGATCCTCAACTGGCTGCCGATGGACGTCGACGTCAATAAGTCTTGGCCGCCGGTGGAAGACTGGTCGAAAATCACGGTGAATTACGCCGACCGGCACGCCAACTGCGAGGTGCCGAGCTGGGTCGTGCTTCAGCACGACTGGTACTTCCGCTTCACCGGCGACACGCGGCCCATCGCCGAGCACTGGGAGTATCTCAAACGCTGTTTCTACGGGCAGTTCGACAACGCCACGGACAAGATCTTTCGCCCCGAATTCAAGATCCCCTTCCACGGCGACGAGACCTACATCTACTCCGGCGGCGAGGCCTTGTGGCAGAACCGCTACGACCTGAAGCAATCCAGCTACCCCGGCGGCAACCTCTATTCGGCCGACTCGTCGTTCGAGCTGGTCGCCGCGGGAGATGCGCTGGCGGCCATGGGCCGGGCGATCGGCAAAAAAGAAGACGCCGCGGCCATCGCCCAAATCACGGCCAAGATCCGTGCGGCCACCGAGGACTACTATTGGATGGACGATCTGGGCTTCTACGCCCAGGGCATGAGCGTGCTCTTCGACGGCCAACTCAGCCGCTACCCGATGGCGAACATCAACGCCAACGTCATTTGGAGCGGCTACGGGGACCCGCGCGAGAAGCGCTCTGTCTCCAACGCCTTGAGGATGGCCGAGTACCTCATGGAACCCTCGGGGGTGCTCAACCCGATCCTCGGCTACGACGTGACGGTCGGCATGTTGCAAGGGCAGGGCCTGTACAGTCTGGCGGCCATCCGTCATCCTTGGTCCGAGAAGGCGTTTTATGCCCTGTTGATGATCGCCGGCGACACCACGGAGTTCAGCGAGTGGATGGCACCGGGGCCCGACTTCCGCACGATGTTCCGCGCCAACCGCATCCGTCCGTGGGAGGCGGGCATCAATCTCGACGCGGCGCTCTACTACCTCAGCGGCTTTGAGCCCGACGCATTCGCAAAGCGCATGACCCTCACGCCGCGCCTGCCTACCGGGGTGTATTCGCCGATCAAGTGGGATCGCATGACGCTAAACCACCTGCCGATGGGCAGCGGCAGTTTCGATCTGACCGTGACCGACGATGGTGATGGGAAAGTCCGCCGGCGGGTCTATACGCTCAGCAGCCGAAGCGGCGACGACGTCACGGTGACCTTGAATTGCCTCGTGCCGTTTGCCGAAGTCCGAGGCGTGCAGCTCAACGGCAAGCCCGTTGCTGCCGAAACGTCGCAGGTTTACGCTCAGGCCTTGACAGCGGTCACGACGCTTCTACCGGCCGGCAAGACGCTCCGGGTCGCCGTGGCGTATCGGCCCGGCAAGATCGAGCCGGCCGAGATCGAGTTGAAGCCGTTTGAGCCGACGAAACCCAAGTTCGACCCCAGCGACGTGGTGATCTTCACTTCCTTGCCGACGGCGCCGAATCGTCAACTGTTGCGAGACGAGCTGGCCAAGCAGCTCAAGGTCGTCCCCATCGACGCCACTTTGCCGACCGACTCGGCGACCTTCGAGGCGGCCTTGCTCAGCGGCGACGGTTTGCGAACCAAGATGCTGATTCTCCACGAGCGCAGCATGGCCTCCTCGCGGCGGAAGGACACGTTCTGGTGGAACCCGCAGTTCGATCGCGTGATCGGCACGTTCCTCAAACGCGGCGGCGTAGTGCTGGAGGCCAGCAGCGGCAACACGTCGAGCAAGTGGCTCGAAAAGACGCTGGCCCCGGCCCGCTTCCAGGTGGATTACACCCGGGGTGCCGACGTGCTCGCCATGGACGCCCCGGATGAGAAGCTCGACGGGCAGTTTCGTTGGATCGACGAGAAGCAGGCCCAGGCCTGCGGCAAGTGGTCGGGCTACTGGGCCGGCAACTATACGATGAAGTACCTCGGCGGCGGCCCGCCCATCACCGATCGCGTGCTGATCTGGGGCGAACAAGAGCAACCCCACGGTTGCATGCAGTACACCATGACGACCACACCGGGCAAGGACCACCTCGTCCGCATCCGCACCTGGCCGTTTCCGAAGAAGGGTTTCACGCTCCAGGTCACCGACGACGGCAAGACCTGGAAAGTCATCGAAACCGTTTGGGTACCCCTGCCGGAAGACCGCCGCGCAAACGGCTGGGTCGACGTGTACATGACCTTGCCCGGCAAGTACGCGACCGGTGAGAAGACCGTCTTCCGCATCGGCCAGCCGAAGGGTTCGGCGGGCGGCATCGGGCACGCCGGCCATGCGTCGACCGGTGCGGCGCGGATCTGGCTCCGCGACAGCCTCGAAAAACCCCCCTCGATGGACCAGATCAACACCCGCAGCGCCGCCGCCGCGAGGCTCGGACTGCCCAGCGAAGGCGTGGTTGCCTACAGCAGCGGGCGGATCGCTTTCGACGGGTTTACGGCCCCGTATCGCATCCTGGGCGACAGCCGCAAGGCCGCGGTGATTCTCCGGCCCGTCGGCCGGGGGCTTTACGTCAAGAGCGAGTTGACGTCGTTGTTCTCGGTCGAACAGATGGCCCGATTCGTCAAAACGCTCATGGACTATCAGTAAACTCTTTGTCTCGTATGCCGTCCGCCACAATCCCGGTTGAAGGAAAACCACGGTTGTGGTATTCTGAAAGAGTCATTGTTGGGAGGGAATCATGATGCCCAGTGCCTCGGTCAAGGATTCCAGAATGATCCGAAGTGTTGCGATTGTCTTAGCTCTGGCAACGGCCTGTGCTCAGCGCCACCTTCCTGCTGAGGAAGCGTCTGGGGGGCACGCCGTGGACGTGGGCCCGCAAATGCAGTCCTTACTGGAGTCGGACTGGGTCGACTCCGATCGACGATTCGCGGCCGCCAATACAGAGCCCGGTTGCCCGCTGAAGATCAACGCCCGGGGCGTTACCACGGCTGAAGACGCATCGGGCGCCGTGGACGGGATCAAGAACGGCCGCTTCGGATTCCACGTTGCCGTCGCAGAGAAGGACCCCTGGTGGCAAGTCGACTTGGGCCAGGATTGTCGACTCGACCGCGTAGTGATCTACAACCGCACGGACGAGGGTCATGCGCCTCGAACTCGCAACATCGGCGTCCAAGTGGCCGGCGATCGACAACGCGAGAGATTCGTATCGGTCTACCGGCACGATCGTACCGTATTCTACGGCGTGAAAGAGAACAAGCCGCTGGTCGTCAGCTTCAAGGACAAGAACGTGACCGCCCGGATCGTGCGGCTTTTCGTGGCGGGCACGTGTCACCTAGCGCTGGACGAGGTCGAGGTCTACGGGGTAGAGGATCCGAAACGTAATATCGCCTTGGGCAAACCGGCCGATCAGAAGAGCGTCAGCCGGCATTCCGTCGTCGGCACAGCGGGCGAGGCGTCGACGGTGGAGGCGCCCGCAGATGGTGGTTTTCTGCTGGCCCATACGCGAGAGATCGTCCGCCGCGGCCATCAGTTGGCCGCACGGCTGCAGGCCGGAGCCGATCCGGCAAAGCTCGATCCTTTGGCAAGGGTTTTGAAGCAACTGGACCGACGCCTGGCCGAGCTGGAGCGCGCCGAGGCGGTGCCCAAGAAGGTGCGAAAGGACGTCTATTTCGACGCGCGCCGGCTGGTCCGCGGGATCGCTTTCTCGAACCCTCTCTTGGCCTTGGACAAGATCCTGTTCATCAAGAGACACCATCCGAACTATCCACACATCTGTGACCAGTACTACGGCTTCACTTCGGTCGCCGGCGGCGGGCTGTTTGTGCTCGAGGACGCGCTGAGCGATCATCCGAAACTGACCAACTTATTGGCCGACTCCCGGGTGGAAAACGGACGCTTCCGGGGTCAAGAGTTGACGCCGGGGTCTTTCCTTTCTCCGGAGCTGTCCTACGATGGCAGGACCATTCTCTTCGCCTACACCCAGAACGCGGACCCCGAGACATCGCCGGCCCAAGCGGAGAAAGACCGAGCTTGGAAGACAACGAACTGCTATCACCTGTTCAAGGTCCGCGCGGATGGCTCTCACCTGGTCCAACTGACCGACGGGCCGTTTAACGACTTCGATCCCTGCTTCCTTCCCGGCGGACGGATCGCCTTCGTCTCCGAGCGTCGCGGCGGGTACGTCCGCTGCGGTACCCGGGCTTGCCGGAGTTACAACCTGTGCTCCATGGAGCCCGACGGAAGCGATATCATCGCGCTGAGCCGCCACGACACCAATGAATGGCATCCTAGTGTGAACCACGACGGGATGATCGTCTACACGCGCTGGGACTACATCGACCGCGACACGCAAGCGGCCCACCACCTTTGGACCTGCTATCCCGACGGCCGCAATCCCCGGGCGCCTCACGGCAACTACCCGCGGCGGCTGGCGGACCGACCTTGGGCGGAGCTGGACATTCGGGCGATACCCGGCAGCGAGAAGTACATTGCCGTGGCGGCTCCGCACCATGGCCATGCTTTCGGTTCGCTAATCGAGATCGATCTGAGGATAAAAGACGATAACGCCAACTCGCAGATCGTACGGCTGACCCCGGAGGTGCCATTCCCGGAGGGTGAGGCTCCGATCCGCCCCTGGCTGGTATACGGCACGCCGTGGCCGCTGGGTGAAGACGACTACCTGTGCGTCTACGATCGCAACGCGAAGAACCACGGAGTCTATTGGGTTGATCGGTTCGGCAACCGGGAGCTGATCTACCGCGATCCCGCGATCCCGTGCTTCAGCCCGATTCCACTGCGCCCGCGACCCGCCGCACCAGTGATCCTCGATTACACCACGCAGACGGCAGCCGCGCGCAAGGCCGACGACGGAGACCGTCTCGCAACGATCGCCGTGATGGACATCTACGATAGCGATTTCGCCTGGCCCCGCGACGTCAAAATCACCAGCCTCCGCGTGCTGCAAATCCTGCCCAAGAGCGTTCCTTCGCGGAACACGCCAAAGATCGGCGTGGCCGAGCAAAGCAATGCTCGAGCCGTGCTGGGAAACGTACCCGTGGAAGCCGACGGGAGTGTCTTCTTTGAAGCCCCGGTGGACAAGCTGATCTACTTCCAGGCGTTGGACGACCGGGGTATGGCTGTCCAGTCGATGCGGTCGGCCACGTACGTACACGTGGGCGAGCAACTGACCTGCCAGGGGTGCCACGAGCCTAGGCATCGGGCAGCGAACGTCTCGGCCAAGCCCCCGCTGGCGATGCAGGGTCCGCCGGCAAAGATCCTCCCGGACGTGGAAGGTTCCAATCCGTTCAACTTCGTCCGACTGGTCCAGCCGGTACTGGACCGCCACTGCGTGGATTGCCACCGGCGACAGAAGGCGATCGATCTGAGTGGGACTCTCCAATACGTTCGCGATCGGGACGGGCGTGACTGGCCTTACACCCGGTCGTACCACAACTTGGCACAGCGGTATGGATTCTGGTTTCAAACGCTCGTCAGCAGTCTCAACACGGCGGGCGTTCACGGAGGTAGCCGGGTGGTCCCGGGCAAATTCGGCGCTCGCGCAGCCAAGTTGCTCGACTACCTCGACCAACGGCACCACGGCGTAAAGCTGTCCGACGAAGACTTCCACCGCATCGTCCTCTGGCTGGACTGCAATTCCGAGTTCTTGGGGGCCTACGAAAACGTCGAAGCTCAGGCCCGCGGTGAATTGGTCACGCCGCAGTTGGACTGACTCGTGGGGTCAAAGAATTCATCCGGCGCGCAAGATCTTTGGCGAGCTGGTTTTGAACGAAGGAACCTGCCCGGATTTCGGCCAACTACAGAGTCGGGCGGACGCAGGCAGCATTTGATTACGGGCTCGGAAGCCCGTGGCCTTGGCGCCGGCGCAAGCATTCTCGGCGAACGCCGTGTCGTCGCCACGGTCACGCGCGCGGGTCACTTCGACGAACTCGGGCGTGCCGGCGCTTGCCGAAGCACGTTGTGGAGCTTCTCTTCCACTTCCTGCCGCTGCACCGTATCTGGCAGGCCCATGCTAAGCGCCACCCGGTACAGCTCCGCTGCACGGCCATAAGCCCACATCTCGGCGGCGCGATCCGCCGCGACGATCACGTTTCGCAAGGCGTTCCGACGATCCCCCGCCAAGAAGAAGTGGACGTACAACACCTCGGGGTTCGCCCGCGGCGACGCCTCCAGTGCCCGGGCCAACCGCCGGTGGTAGTCCTCCTGCCGGCTGGACGACAGGCTTTCAATCACGACCTCCTGGATCCGGTGGTGATATACCTCGAGTTCCTCGTCGTCGCTGATTCCCCGGACGCGAATAAAGTGCTCGGACTTCAACAGCGCAACTGCCGAGCAGGGCTCGCGCGATTCACCGGTCGCGCGCCAGGCGTCGTCGAGCTCGACCGGATGGCCTGCGATGGCAATCACGTTGAGCAACTCGCGTGCGGGCGCCGACAGCACGTTGATCCGGTGAAGGAGCATCCCTTCCAGATCCACGGGCGGCGGATTCTCAGTCCCGCGGCAATCGGAACGCTTGCCTTGCGGGTGGCGGACCAACTCGCGGATGAAGTAGGGACTGCCCTCCGATTCCCGTGCCACGAAGCACGGACGTCGGTGCTTATCATCACAGTTGCAGGTCGACAGGACCTGCGCCAGTTCACAAGCTTCGTCCGAGCTCAAGGGCCTGAGATCGACGTGCCGTTGATCGATCACGCGACTTCCGTCACGCCCCGCCTGCAGCAACTTGCGAAGACACGGGCTGGTCTCGACGTCATAGGTTTCACAACATCCAATCAACAGCAATGGCGGCGGCTGGGGAGGGCGCAGCAGATCGAGCAGCAGCATCGCGCTGTCCAGACCGCCCCACTGGAGGTCATCGACGAAGGCTACCACCGGCGCGTCGCGCGCCAGGCGCCGGAACAGCTCGCGCAGCGCATCGATTGCACTGCGGCGTATGTCCCCGTCGACCAAGGCCGCAGCCGCACGTCTTCCCGCAGCCCTTACCGCGCTAAGCTGGCGCAGTTGCGGAAATAGATGCAGCAGCGGCGTCAATCCGCTGGGCAGCGCTCGCCGGATCTCCTCCGGCGGCAACGCCGCCAGGTGATTCATCAAGGCATCGACGATGCTGTCCAGCGCCTTGTACGGCACGCTCTCCCGCGGATGGCAACCGCCGCGAAGAATGATGACCTCCTGCTTCGACTCCAGGTCGCCAAGGAAGTGTTGCACCAGCGCGGTCTTGCCCATTCCCGACCGGCCATGAACCAGCACCATGACGCTGCTTCCCCGTTGCACGTCGCCAAAGGCCTGTTGGAGCTGACGAAGTTCCTCCTTGCGGCCGATGTGGCTGTGTTGTTCTTCGGGGTCCTGAAGACGCAGCGGCAGAGCCGCACTGCCCGCCTTGCCGCCGAGCTGCGCAAGGATCTGTCCGTCAACGGGCCGTGCGTTCGGAGCCGGCGACAGCAGCCGGGTACACAACCGTGCCAGGTCCGCGTGCTCGGCAGGGATCAGTCCCGCCGGAAAGGGCGGCGGCCCTGCGCACTTTTGCCGAAACATCTCGGCAAACTCGCGGGCGAACGGCTTTCGCCCAACCAGGGTCTCAAACAGCATTACGCCCACGCCGTACGAGTCGCTGGCCTTGGTCGGAGGCTCCCGCGTGCACTGTTCGGGCGCCATGTACGGCAACGTTCCTCCAGCCGACTCGCCGACGGTCCGGCCGGGGTCCGCGTCCAGCTTCGCCACCAGACCGAAATCGACCAGCACCACGCGGCCTTCCGAAGTGACCAGAACATTCGACGGCTTGACGTCACAGTGCAGCTTGCCCCGCTCATGCAAGGCGTACAGCCCCTGGACCAGTTGTTCCAAGCAGCGTCGCAGCCGAACGAACTGTGCCTGGCACCTCAACGTCGCCGCATCCGTTGTCTCGCCTTCGATCCGGTCGTTCGCCTCCGGCGTCCGCTCCGTCAACGACGTTTTCGGCCCATCCCGCTCATGCGGGCCGCGCACGTACTGCGTAAAGTGCTTTCCTTCCACCAGCTCCATGGTAAAGAACCATCGCCGGTCCACGTAACGTAATTCATCGCGGACCACCAAGTTCGGATGCACCAGATCCGCCAGGGCCCTAAACTCGTGCTTCAGACGCGAGATCTCCGTGCCACCGCCGCGATGCAGCATCTTCAGCGCGACGTGCAGCTGCCGTTTTCGGTCCAGCGCCTTGTACACGGTCCCCATGCCGCCGCGGCCCAACTCCTTTTCGATCAAGTAGTTGCCCAGCGTGAGCTTCTGCAGATCCCCCCGGCAAAGTGCGGCAACTTGACCCCGGTTGAGGATCTTTCGCTGGACCAGCAGCCAGGCCAGTAGATCGATCCGCTCGAATACGCCGTCCAACGACGGATCTTCCAGCGAATCATCCAACGCCTCGCGCGAGATCAGGTCGCTCTCCACTACGATCTGTCGCAGCTGCTGAGCCGACCGTAACGGCTCGATTTGAGTCGAATCATCGCGACACGGCGCCACCTGAATTGCCGACGCGCTCAACTCTCGGTACCAATTCCGTGCCAGCCCCACCGGAACCACCGACTCGGTCGACTCTCGTCCCTCCGACGGATCTGCCGTCGAGTCCACCCGCAACGTCGTTAGGCCCGTCTTCCGCTCCATGGTTCTCAGTCCCCGCGCCAGTAGAAACCTACTGACCGATTTCAGCGCTAATCCTAAAGGGGCATTTTCAAAAGGCAAATCCATCCCTCCGGATTGATGGAATCACGCTCCCACTCCGGTTGTAAAGCGGGCATCAGACTACCCGTGTTCCCCGCAATCTACCCATGTTTCCCGCTATCGGTGGTGTGTTCGCATGACGCTTTCGACGCCAACCTCTTATTCAACAACGAGTTACGGTCCGACATGGAGGATTCTCCTTGACCGGCATAGGGGTCCTCCCCACGCGTCTTCCCAATAGTTTCGTCTCAAGTTGACACTTCTGCGTCTGACGATCCGACGTGGTTACTCACCCCCCGACCTGGTTCGTTGTGCGGCAATTTTTCGGTCGTGTTTCAGAGACCCCACCGGCTGCCGATTAACTTGAAGAGAAACACCTCGGACGAAGCTCGACAGAGGCTGGCCCGCCAACTATTATCCATATCGGGCGTTCCGCTTTTCGCCCGCCCCGCGTTCCGCTTTCTCCCCGCCGTTTGCACTCCGAGAGGTGGAAGTGCTTTTGGCACAACGTGTTGCAGTCGGTGAGGTGTGCGAGAAGCTGGTGATCACCAAGCAGACTTATTACCGATGGAGGGAGGAATGCGGAAACCGGATAAGTCACGACGTTTTCGCCAGCCGTTGACAGGCTATGACTTGTTGGGGGAGAATCGAGAATACACGAAGTTGCTAATGCTGACAGGAACCGCCCGGCTTGAGCCAAGACATGGAGGTACGGTTCAGCTCCCACTTCTAAACGAGGAGAAGGCGTCCATGTTTTGGTCATACCGCGGCTCGGCCGTCGTGCTGCTGTGCGTGTTCTGGGCCGCCCCTACGCGGGGCGATCGCGTCCAGTTCTTCGTCGATCCCGCTCCGCCGATCTTGGCTCTCGTTGCCGACGACCCTTCCAGCATCGGCGAACTCGCCGTGCCCATCTTCCATTCCGATATGGGCAGCACGCCGGTACTGATCAATGGGCACGATCACAAGGTCGTGGAAGCCTTTCATGACGTGCCCGGCATGGGGCGTCCTCTCACATCCGCCGACATCGTTGCCAGTACGTTCACGCGACTCACGTTTCAGCGGCCCGACGGGAGTTCCGCGAGCCTCGGTACCTCGTTCGTTCGCTCTCCCTCGTATCGCCTTGCGCCCGACGTCTTGCGGTTCATCCCCACGGACAACGTGCAAGGGACGGTCTTCACCCGCGAAGCGATGACGCGCTACCGGACAGTGGTGCTTGGGGGACACGTGGATTCGATGGACACGCGGGAGACGAACGTCACGATCAACACCACGTACACCGATCCCCTGGTGGGCACGACGACGGCCGTCGTTTCCGCGCAGGTTGAGTTCCTGCAGAATGCGAGTCTAGCTACGATCTCGCCTTTTCCGGAGAACGATCGCTTCCGAATGCTGACCGGCTCGTCAAGCTTCGTCGACGAGACAATTTACGATACCGACTTGATCCGCTACGAAGACATCAACGGGGTCATCAAGACCATCGAACTGACCAATGCCACGCCGAAAGGCCAGCACTTGCTGGCAGCACCGGACGAGATCGGTAGTTGGCTCGAGTTGATCAAGCGACCGGGCGATACGGTCAACCCCGGCAGCCCCAGCATGCGCGTCGACATCCTTGACAAGCACGGTCTGACGTTCGGCTTGCAGGGTTTCCTGCTGGACACCATGGACCCCGCAGCGGATTCGCTGAGCGTTTGGCTGGAGGTTCCGAACGTGCCCGACATGATCACGTCCGGCTCACAATTCGCGATTGACTACCGCATCACTGCCGTTGCGATCCCGGAGCCTGGAAGCTTGGTGCTCACAGTGGTCGGGGGACTGTTCGTTGCGGCTGCGTTCGCCCGGCGCCGCGCACGGACGCGACGTCCATAGATAGGTCCGGCCGCGGGCGGCGTATTTCTCTCATGCCGACTCGTCGTCCGATCTGGTGTTCGGCGCAAGCCCGGGCCAGCGGTACTGCCGCAGCGCGGTCATCCGGGCCGAGGCGTGACAATTGCTCGGCGGCTCCGGCTCGTTCAGCGGGTTCAGCGGCGGTCAAGGCGGCGAGGAGTTGTTTCAATTCGTCCGGATACCTTCGCCGGCAGGCGGGAACGGCTGCGTCGCCAGAGGGATTTACTTCGTTCATCGGGAACTCCTTTCAGGGACATTATTCCGCCCCCGCCCGGAGTCCGCCAGTGCTGGGCTATCGCAGAATAATCTGGGCACTTTGTGCGTCTACTATACTGGCCACCGCCGAGTTCTCGGGAGCCTGTTCTGATTCTCATGGTTTTCAGTGAACCTTTCGGTGGGTGGCTGCGTCTATTCTTACGCGGGCTGAAGCGTTCGGCTCGCCATGCGATACTGCAAGTTGTCAGACTTTGACGGATTTGGATCAATGATTTCGTTTTGGCCAAGTTATTCACGCCAGTGCAAAGGCATAGGCAGACTCGCCGATCAACCGGCGAATACACTGCCCGCGCCTCCATTGCGCTTGTGACACTTGGCCGCAAATCCAGCGGAAACACGCGAAGCCCGGTGTCACCAGCGACATCGGGTTTTTTTTATTGGGCTGGTAGCTGAGACGGTATAGCGCCTGGCTGAAGACCAGGAGACGAGGATTCGAGCGCCTCCCGGCCCACTTGCGCTGAATGTATGCGCAGACATGCCCCGTTCGTCCGGGCGGCTCAGGACAGTGGACTTTCGATCCGCCAACAGGGGTTCGACTCCCCTACGGGGTACATGGTCCGGTGTTGTAAAGGAAGCATGGCGATCTGATGAGTCGTCGGTGGCAGGTTCGAGTCCGCCCCGGACTACTGATGAGCGAGAAAAGCACGATGTTCGTTCTACAGCGATGGAAACAAATACACCCGGCCACTTTGGGGTCGTGGTGTAACGGTGGCACACCGGACTTTTAATCCGGCAGGTGTGGGTTCGATTCCCTCCGGCCCTACTCACGCTGTGGCGCGTAGCTCAATGGTGAGAGCGGCGTTCTTATAAGACGCAGGTCGAGGGTTCGATTCCCTCCGCGCCGACTTGAACCACGGGACTAAGGTGTTAGCGGCAGCATCCCCGGCTCTTAACCGGGCGGGTGAGGGTTCAAGTCCCTCTGGTCCCACTAGAACAACAGGCACTGGTCGTCCAGCGGCAAGGACACCGCACCCGTAATGCGGCGACGAGGGTTCGAGTCCCTCCCGGTGCTCTGACGCTCTTTGACAATTCACCTAAACGACAAGCGCCCATGATGTAGCGGCAGCCTGCCGCCTTGCCATGGCGGAAGTGCGGGTTCGACTCCCGCTGGGCGCTCCTTCATCGAAACACCCTGAAGTCCCGCTGGATGCGAGCCTTGTCTGGCGTTTCCACCGTCCTTCGGGATGCAACGATGAAAACAGGACGTGGGAAAGCCTGGCATTCCGCGTGCTTCGGGCGCACGAGATCGCTGGTTCGAATCCAGCCGTCCTGACTTGAGCATCACTGCGGTGGGGCCTGTGCTGGCACGGGCAGGCGGCTGTTAACCGCCAGGACGCAGGTTCGATTCCTGCCACCGCAGCCTTGGGGTGACGGGGTGACGGGGTGACGGGGTGACGGGGTGACGGGGTGACGGGG
>SDBV01007772.1_pt1 | contig 14589 bp, 12 predicted proteins | sample 2277081 | NCBI WGS metagenome assembly SDBV01 (sample SAMN10402039, study PRJNA504765) | marine sediment metagenome | isolation source: marine sediment core GS10_PC15, 223 cmbsf | place: Arctic Ocean: Southern Knipovich Ridge | collected 2010
TTATCATAAAATACATCTACCAGGTATCGTGTAAACTTATCTCTGTAATGCGTTTTTACAATTACAAATTCGCATGGAGTTAGTCTTGCGGTAATATAATCTTTAACTTTCTGTCCTTCCTGAGTATTTAAATCTGGTGCATTAATGTTTCTTAGTCTTAATTTCTGTCTTGTAAAATTGTTAAAACCAAGGTCTATATCCATCCAGATTGTATCACCATCCAGAATTTCCTCTATAGTTGCTATATAAGTATAGATATTAGATTCATCTATTTTAGATTGGTTTATTTTATACCTGTTATTGTTATTAGTTATCTGTATTATAGAGTTTTCTTGATATTTAGAAATATCCTGTCCAGAATTTAGAGTATAAAATTTAAATCCAAAGTCTATCCGTAAATTTGATTTATCATTTTTTTTATATTTCAATTTATATACAAACGGAATTCCTTTTTCTCTAATTCTTTTCTTTTTTCTTCAGATTTAATACTCAGAAGTATTCGATAATGAGTCCAGTTCAATTTTGAACGCGCGTTCAAAATGTTTGGATATTCTATAAAAAATTTAACAGATTGATACAAAATTCTCTGGTTAATCCCCAGTCTTTCTGAGAGTCTTATAAACAGCGCATCTCCATACCCGGCATGGTCGGAATGTTCAAGTATGTGCTCGTTTATATGCTTTCCGATTTTCCAGTATGTAATAGTCTTCTCATTTTCTAAGGCAAGCTCTAAACGTTGCTTCCCTTCCAGGATTTCATCTTGTATCTTTTTTGCAAGTTTATTTATTATTGGAATATTTATATTTGAAGTTTTTATGTGTAATTATACAGAATTTATTAGGAGCTTTTACAGCATTTTTTTAATTTTCTCTGCAAATCAACTAGCTGCATATAACGAGAGCAAAGTCGATAGGCTTTGCGGCTGAGTAACATTTACCCTACTGGTAAAGGAGCGGTTATATTATATTCATCTATAATATTATAAAGCTTCTCATTATTTCTCCTCATTTTAAATTAAAATTCAATTAAATAGATAAATATATCATGAACAAAAAAAATCCTGTCAAAGAAATTTATAACTTTACAATATAAAATATAAGTTAGAGGACAGCCTCAATATGCATCCTTTTAATCAAGCAGCCGAATTATATCATCAAGCGAAACCTCTTCAAGTGAATCAACTATTCTGTCTGCACTGGCTAATTTTTCTCTCGGAACAGAATTTGTAACAGCAATGCATTTACATCCTGCAAGATGTGCAGCCTCAATACCATTAGGTGCGTCTTCAATGACTACACAACCTGAAGGATTTAAACCAAGTAATTCAACTGCCCGATTGAACAGAGTCGGAGATGGCTTTTTATCCTTAACATCGCTGCCTGTTATGTATATCATCTTTTCAAACGGAATCGATGCAGATTCAAGCACTGCCTGTGATTTTTCCCTTGTACTGCTGGTTGCTATAGCTGTCTTGAATCGAGTGTCTATCATCGCAGAGTCGAATAACTCTTTGACTCCAGGGAAAGGGGGAAGCCCATAAGTATTTATTATTTGAAGAAACATATCTTGTCGGGCATTAACTAAGCGAGTGACTTGTTTGTGTGTTAATTCTATATTATGCACACGTGCTGCGGACTTTACATACTCCTCAGCTCCGCGGCCAAGGCCTGCTTCGAAATCTTTTCTTTCAATCCCTATAATACCTAGGATGTTCTCGAACACCTTTATAGAAGCTTGCGCATTTACCGCTTCTGTGTCAGCAATAACTCCATCAACATCAAAAATAATACCATAATTATTATTCATAATTTAGATTATACCTAATAAGCAGAAAGAGTAAAACCTACTCATTTCTACATATAAACCTTTTCCATTCTGTACTGGTATTATGAAAATTTACTGTTTTAAGGATGAATCATTCTTGAAAGGTTAAAAAAAATTATAATAATTTTGCGTATGATTTTTATATCAAACTGAGTGGCCAAAAATAGATAGTAGATGCCAATCCGTTAAATCCGTGCAAAAACGTTGTTAATAAAACCTTTCTAATCTGTGTAAAAGCGGACTCTTACTCAGTTACCGCAGCGTCCTTCTTCGCAAGTTTCCCTACAATACCGTTAACCCAGAAATAACTGAAAATAGCTGCAACTACATATCCAGCGGAAATACCAATCCAAATTCCATTTAAACCGAACCATATGGAAATTATCCATGCAAATAATGTAAATGCTACAATCTGGAAAAAGTTAATTATTAATGCTTTTGTTCCCATTCCAATCCCCTGCATTGCACCTATTAAAATAAATAATACGGAGATAAAAGGGAAACCGATACTTACTATTACTAAAAGTTCTTTTCCAATATTGAGTGTTGTTTGGTTTCTTATAATGGTTGTAACATAATCAATAACATTAAGACTTATTAATTCAACATTTTTTATAAACAGATTAATTAAAGCTTCATTTGCAAGAATAAAAATAATACTAAAAACAGAAACCATACTTACGGCTAAAATTAGGGCTTTCTTAATTATTTCTTTAATTCTTTTATAGTTTTTTGCACCAAAGTTCTGTCCTGTCATTGTAATAACAGAGCTACCCATTCCAATTATAGGAAGGAATGCAAGCTGTTGATATGTAAACCCAATAGTATATGCAGCTTTTGCAGGGTCACCATATTGTTTTAATAAAACAAAAATCAGACTTAAACCAAGTGCATTAAAAAGCCGTGAAATAATTGTGGGGCCGCCAACAGTAAATATGCCTTTTATATAATTAAAATTATATTTAAATCCTTTAAAATGCGGCTTTATAATATTTTTTTTATTTAGAAATACAAATAAAGATATGCCGGCAATAATAACTCTTCCTAAAACAGTGGCTATTGCAGCACCTTGTATTCCCATAGCCGGAATAGGACCAAGTCCGAATATAAATATTGGGTCTAAAATTATATTAGCGATAGTACCTGCAACCATTGCAATCATCGGCGTAACCATATTTCCTTCTCCGCGAAGCATTCCGTTAACAGCCATAGAAAAAAAAGTGAAAGCAGAGCTTACAATAATTATGTTAACATATTCGAGTAAATACGGCATCATCGTATCTGAGGTACCTAACAACTCAAAAAATAATTTTACAAAAAGAATACCAATTATTGTAAATAGTAATGAGATAACACTCACAATAATAATTGAATGAACTGAAGCTTTATTAGCATCTTCGTGCTTTTTAGCACCAATGTATCTTGCAATTAATGAACCTGTGCCAATTCCGATGCCTGTTCCAATCGCAATAATCACCATCTGCACAATAAATGCCATTCCAAGTGCACCAAGCTGTATATCTCCAAGTTGAGATACAAAGTATCTGTCAATAAAATTAAAACCCATATGAAATGCAAATGCAATTATTGTAGGAATTGATAATTTGATAAGGGTTTTTTGAATGTTACCATTTAAAATCTGTGCAGTATTTTGTTTTGATTTCATAAGCCTCTTTTAAAACATATAAATATTTACTATAATACCCATTATAATATAAGATATTTTTAAAGATTAATGCAATAAAATGTAATTTTATAAAAAATGCAGGGAGAAAAAAGTGAAAGGTATAATTATTGCGGCAGGTTATGGGACAAGGTTTCTTCCTGTAACTAAAACGATTCCAAAGGAAATGCTTCCTTTAATAAATAAACCTTCTATAGATTTTATAATAGAAGAATTTATTTCTTCCGGAATAAAAAATATTCTGATTATCACTTCAAGAAGGAAAAAGGCTTTAGAAGATTATCTGGATAGAGAAGTGGAGCTTGAAAGTATTTTAAAAGCAGAAGGGGCAGATAAAAAACTTGCTAAAATAGTTTCGCCGGATGCAAATATATTTTTTATAAGGCAGAAGGAAATGAAAGGTACAGGCCAGGCCCTTCTTCTTGCACGCTCATTTATTGGGGAAGAACCATTTGTTGTTGCTTATCCGGATGATATTATTTTTAGTGAAAAACCTCTTGCAAAACAGTTAATAGAGAAATATGAAGAAACAGGCTGCTGTGTATTATCAACATTACATAATCCTCCGGATATAAATCGGTACGGTGTTATTTCTATAGATAAAGATAGTTTACATGTAACAGATATAATAGAAAAACCCCCTGTTGGTAAAGAACCAAGTAAAGAGGCTTCTATAGGAAGATTCCTTTTTTTACCGGAAATATTTAAGTACTTAGAAGAAGGCTGGAAAAAACATAATAAAACACATACAGCAGGTGAATATTATCATATACATGCATTAAGGGCCCTTGCTGGGGATGGAAAAGTAGTATTTAAGCAGATAGAAGGAGAAAGGCTCGATACCGGCGAACCTGCAGGGTATCTTCGCGCAATACTCAAATATGCAGCTACTGTTCCCGAGTTTAAAGAAGTTTTGGATGAATTTGGAGTGTAAATTTAAATCGTATTTAATAACTACATTTGTGTCTCTCTAAGAACATTTATTGTATTTCATAATGGGATACAGCGTCTACTCTACCGTCTTAATAACAAAAAAATCTGTTTTAAAATCGAACTCGCAATATTTGTCTTGACGAAAAAGTAATTTAATTATGATATTATATAAATACCTTTTATGGAGAAAATATGCCTATTTTTGAATATATTTGTAATGATTGTAAAAAAAAGTTTGAGGTTCTTGTAAAATCGAGCAAAGAGAATAATATAAAGTGTGTTTCGTGTAATAGTAAGTCTGTTAAAAAGAAATTAAGTTCATTTGCTGTAAATACAGTTACTGCTTCTGCACCGGAATGTTCCACCAGATGCCGTGGTGGATTTGAAAAAGGCTCCTGCGGAAGTGGAATGTGCAATATAAACTAATATGTTAATCAGGGTTTATTCTGACAGCCTCCATCTACACAGTTCTACTGTTCTACTACTGGGATGGAGGCTATGAACTAGTACCTGACCACAAGCTTGCATGTGGTCAGGTCGTGGCCTTATGAGAACGAAGATACCACGGAGCTCTCCTCCGGGGTTTTTGTTATTTTTTTAACTCATTTATTATAGAAATAGCCGAATTTGTTCCAATGTGATCTGCGCCTGCTTCCAGCATTGTTATGGCTTGTTCAAGAGTCTCTATGCCTCCGGAAGCTTTTATTTTTAAAGAAGTGCCTATTGTTTCTCTAATCAATTGAATATCTTCAACTTTTGCACCGCTTGTTCCAAATCCTGTAGAAGTATTTATACAATTTGCTCCTCCGTCCCTTGCAAGTTTGCATGCAGCAATTATTTCAACCTTTGTTAAAAAACATGTTTCTATAGTTGCTTTTATTATTGTACCGGAATGCTCATCTACTCCTTTTACACTTTCTACTACTGCTAATATATCTGTTTCTACTGTATAATAATCACCTTCTTTTAAAGCACCAATATTAATAACCATATCAATTTCTTTTGCACCCTGTTGAACAGAAAGTCTCGCTTCTTCTGCTTTTATTTCAGTTTCACTTACTCCAAATGGATATCCTGTTACTGTGCACGGTTTAACACCAAAATCAGATAATTCATTTACTGCTAATTTAACATAACATGGATGGACAAAAACAGATGAAAATCCATATTTAATTGCTTCTGAACATATTTTTATAACTTCTTCCGGTAATGTTACAGGATTAAGTATACTGTATTCAAGTATAGATGCAATTTCTGATCTATTCCAATCTTTAGACATGTTTAACTCCCTACTCCCTATTGAACTAGACTTTTAATTTATCTCTATAATATACTGAAATAATATTCCGAACAAGTATTTATTTGTAAAAAATAAATCAAATAGTGAAAAATTAGTTATTTAAAAATATATATTAAGATATTATGTAATAAATTCAAATATTAAACTGTTAAAACATTTTTTGCTTTTAAAATAAAATTAACTGTACTACAATGTTTATATATATTCGCAGTAATATATAGTTTTAAAAAAGATTAGGAGAAAATAATGCCGATTATTGCTATATCCAGGCAGATTGGAAGTATGGGGAATGACCTGGCAGATGAACTTTCTAAAGAATTAAAATATAAACTGCTCACAAGAGATCTTATAAAGGATGTTTTAATTAGTTCAGGTTTTTCCGAGAAGATAATTGATAAATATGATGAAAAGAAGTCTTCTCTTTTATATCAATTTGAGCTGGATAAAGAAAAATACTCCCATATTATAAAGGAAGTAATATATGAATTTGCACGGAATGATAATGTAATTATTATGGGAATGGGCGGGCAGTTTTTTTTTAATGATATACCCAATGCATTACGTGTAAGAATAATTTCATCCTTAGAAACTAGAATAAAAAGAGTAATAGACAAATATGACTGTGATGAATATGAAGCAAAATATATTATTACAAATAGTGATGATGCAAGAATATCATTTCACAAATTCTTTTTTAATATTGATATTAGAAATATAGATTTATACGATTTAATAATAAATACTGATATTATATCATTAAGGAAATCTACAGATATAATTAAAGAAGCTATATTTGATTTTTCCGCACCGGAAAATAAAAACATTTCCATATATAGAATTAACAATCAATTACTTCTTCAAAAAATTGCAGGAAAGATTCTTTATGAAATGAAAATAGATATTAAGTCTTTTGATGTAGAAATTTCCGATGATGGATTTATCACGTTAAAAGGATTCGTAGATAATGAAAAAGATATAGAACTATGTGAAAAAGCAGCTAAAGAAGTAAAAGGCGTGAAAGGCTTAAACAGGAGCAAAATATTTTTAAATAAGAATATTTAGTAAAATCAACTAAATACTGTAATTCTAACATTGTTCCTCTTTTTACATAGTAACTTGTTGTTTTTAATATTTTCCTAAATGTGGAAATATTTAGCTACTATCTTATTAAATAAAGTGTTATACTAGCATCTGCTCACAATAAAAAGATAAAAATAAGCTTATTATAACTGCAAAGTAATTAAATATATGAGAAATGGATAAAAACAATGGATAAACCGGAAAAATTTAAAAAACTAGGACTAACGGAAAAAACACTTGTTGCATTACAGAAAAAGGGTTTTGAAGAACCAACAAGCATTCAGGAAGAGGTTATTCCTCTTCTGCTTAATGGAACAAAGGACATAATCGGCCAGGCTCAGACAGGTACAGGTAAAACAGCAGCTTTCGGACTGCCTATAATAGAAGAAATAGACCTTGATAATAAAAATGTTAAGGCACTTATACTTACACCAACAAGGGAGCTCGCAATACAGGTAGCAGAAGAATTAAATTCTTTAAAAGGCAATCAGCAAATAAAAATTATTCCTGTATATGGCGGCCAGGTAATAACCCAACAGATTAGAAAATTAAAAAGCGGTGTGGATATAGTAGTTGGTACTCCCGGCCGTGTTATCGACCATATTAAAAGAAGAACCTTAAAACTTAGAAAACTTTCATATCTTGTACTGGATGAAGCGGATGAAATGCTTAATATGGGTTTTATAGAAGATGTAGAGGAAATTCTTGAATCCGTAGGACCGGAACGAAGGATGCTTATGTTTTCCGCGACTATGCCGGTGAGGATTAAAAAGATTGCAGAAAGGTTTATGGGTGAGTATGAGCATATAAAAGGTAAAAAAGAACAGCTTGTAACAGGCCTGACAGAGCAGATCTACTTCGAAGTTCATGAACAGGATAAACTCGAAGCTTTAACAAGGATCATAGATATAGAGGATGAGTTTTACGGGTTGGTTTTCTGCCGGACTAAAGTAATAGTAAGCGGGCTTGCAGGTAAGCTCATGGACAGGGGTTATGATGCAGAGGCCCTTCATGGTGATATAACACAGCCGCAGCGTGAAGTTATCTTGGGACGTTTTAGAAAACGGAATATTACTATTTTAGTTGCAACAGATGTAGCCGCACGTGGAATTGATATTATCAACCTTTCGCACGTAATTAACTACTCACTGCCCCAGGATCCGGAATCGTACATCCATAGAATTGGAAGAACGGGAAGGGCTGGTTCCGAAGGTATGGCCATTACGTTTGTTACACCTTCGGAATATAGAAAGCTTACATTTATTAAACGAGTTGCGAAAACTGATATAAGAAAAGAGAAGATTCCCGAAATTGATGATGTTATTAAAGCAAAGCAGGAAAGAATTGTAGTAGAAATTGATAATATTATGGATTCGGGTAAGTATAATGTTTTTAAAGAAATGGCTAATGAACTTCTTGAAGGAAAACACTATGAAGATGTGCTTGCATCTGTGCTCTATTTTGCTTTTAAAGATGAACTGAATAAAAGGGGCTACAAATCCATCAGAGAAGTTCAGGAAAATAAAGGGAATCTGGACCACAAGGGTAAAGCAAGGCTTTTTATACAATTAGGAAAAAAGGATGATCTTACAAAACGTAAGCTTGTCGAAATGATAGAAAGAAAATCCGGTATAAGTGAAAGATATATCAGAGATGCAGAGGTTTATGATGCATTCTCTTTTGCAACAGTTTCATTTTCCGATGCGGAGATTATAATAAAAGCATTCAAAAAAGGAAAACAGGGCCGGCGTACATTAATACAAATTGCTAAAAATCCTAAAAATAAAAATAATCCGGGAAAAAGAAGGAAAAGAAGAAGATAAGGAATCCCATCGAAGGAATTCCTTATTAATAAAATTAGTAATTATCTTAAATCAATAACTATTTCCCATTGATTACCGAAAAACCAAATAGCATTAATATCAAAATCATCACCATACCAGGAGTAATAATCATCTTCTGCAATGTCCGGTTCGCCCCATATTGCTTTTAAAAGCGTTAGGCATGTATCTTTTGTTTCTTCGACATCAAGGTCATCTCTAAAGCCTACTTCTATAGAATCAAGTTTTCCCTCGTCAAAGTAAAATGCGTAATAACGTACTACAGGATGATCTTCAAGATATGCCCAGGGATAATCCTGATCATCTTCTAATTGAGGATACAGTGCCTTTACTTCATCATAAGACATGTTGAGTTTTATATTGTTAAAAACTTCTATGTTCCAGCTTTTAGTCTCCCCAATAATTTTTTTTAGTTCTGATTCTGTTCCGCTGCCGCCGCAGCTTATAAAAGAAAAGAACAGGGTGATTGAAATGAGCAATATTATACCTTTTTTCATCTTTTTAAGTCTCCTTTATTTTAAGTTATTGTATATTATTATAATACCATTTTTGAATTAAGCCAAATAATAGTGTGATATTTTACAATTATTTTACATAGATAGAAACTAAAGCAACCCGCTTCTTTTTAGCAAAGCAGTTATATCAGTATCACGGCCCATAAAATCGTGGAACAATTTATTAGCATTTTCAGAGTTGCCCTTTTTTAAAATACATTCTCTAAATGCATTTCCTATTTCCGGATTTAAGATTCCTTTTTCCATAAACTTTGTAAATGCATCTGCGTCCAGGACCTCTGCCCATTTATAAGAATAATATCCTGCTGCATACCCGGGACTGCCAGAAAATAAATGATTGAATTGTCTGATTATTGTAGGATACTTTGTTTTTTGCTGTGGCTTGTATGTTCTTAATATATTAGCAAGAATTTCGTCTAAGTCCTTCCCCTTATATTTTTTAAAATTGATATGTAATTCCAGGTCCATTTTGCTTAATGCAAGTTGTCTCATAAAATTTAAAGCCGTATGAAAATTACGGGCTTTTATCATTTTTGTAAATAATTCTTCCGGAATAATTTGGCCGGTTTTATAATGTTTGGCGAAAATATTTAAACTCTCTCTGTCCCAGCACCAGTTTTCCATTATCTGAGAGGGAAGTTCCACAAAATCCCATGCAACATTAGTTCCGTTTAATGATTTGAATTCCACTTCTCCAAATATCTGATGGAGAAGATGGCCGAATTCATGAAATATTGTTTCCACTTCTCTGTGAGTTAATAAAGCGGGTTTTCCTTTTGTTTGAGGAGTTAGGTTGCCACAAATAAGTCCTATATGTGGCTTGAATTTACCATTTTTATCAGGGCCTCCGGTTCTAAGCACATTCATCCATGCACCACCGGTTTTTGAGGCTCTTGGATGCCAGTCCGCATAAAAAGAACCGATATGCCTGTCTTTATTATCATGCATATTATAATATTTAACTTCCGGATGCCATAAATATTCCTGGTCCATGTTTTTCTGTTCTGTTATTATTATTTTATATAGCTTCTCTGCAATATTGAACATGCCGCTTAGAACATTATCAATTGAAAAATAAGGCCGCAATTCTTCCTCGTCAAAATCATATTTTTCCTGCCGCATCTTTTCTTCCCAATAACCTCTGTCCCAGGCTTCAAGAACACGTATCTCGGTATTTTTCTTATCTGCACTGTATTTTTCGAGTTCTTTGCATTCCAGGTCAAATTTATCTAAAATTCTATCATGAAAATTATTAATAAAATCCGTTGTTAATATAACCTTTCTAATCTGTGTAATAAATAGATTGCATTGCACTGATTATCAAAAATCCTGTTGCATTAGATTCAGCTGAATTGAGTATTCATCTGTATATTCCGCTATGATTGTATCATCATTCAGATAAACCTTTTTTATGAAATCCAGATGAATATTCTCCTCCTGTCTTGTAATAACCTGAAATCCATGATGATTGTTTTTATATTTGGGCTCTTTTTTTTCTGTTCTATACTTTTCTATAAAATCTATATGGCTTGCAATTCTTTTATTGATTATAGTATTCGTATCTGTTTTAGAATTTAATATTAAGCCTAAAATAGTTTCTTTTAAGTTTTCATCTATTTCTACGGACACGCTGTTTCTGTTAGATGCAATTGCCGCAGCACAGGTCGTGCCTGTTCCGCAAAACGGGTCAAGTACGGTATCGCCTTTTACGGAAAACATATTAATTAATCTGTATGGAAGTTCAAAAGGATATGCAGCACTTCTCTTCCTTGTTTTTTTATTGCTGAGATTCTGTTTTACTCCTTTAAAGTCCCAGATATCAGAAAACCAGATATTTCTTTCCTCCCAGAAATATGCACTTTCCTGCCTGATTCTTTTTTCTTCAGGTTTATTAAATTCCCTTTTTGGACCTTTCCGCATAATCAAAATATATTCATGCTCTAAGGTTACATATGCGCCAGGAGGAAGCATACCGGAACCCATGAACTTATTTGGTGCATTTGTTTGTTTCCTCCATAATATCAAAGGCAGTATATCAAAACCAAGTTCTATAAACTTTTTTAAAATATAGCTGTGGTTTGAAAAAAGCTTAAAAGAGCTGCCTATAGTTCTAACAGCATCTCCAATATTTATGCAGGCTATTCCGCCGGGCCCTAAAACTCTTGAACACTCCTCCCAAACAAGATTAAGTTGATTGTGCATAAGTTCAAACGCCGCCTGCCCGCTGTTTTCGGATAAGGCGTGTTCTATATTTGTATCTAATCCGGAAAAGCATGTGTCCCACATTTTTATCATGGGATAGGGTGGAGATGTTATTACCAAGTTTATCGAATTATCTTTAATAAATTCGAGATTATCTGCATTTGCAAGTATGAGTTTATGTTCAGAAACCATATTTAGAAACCATAGGCATTCTTTATCCTTAAATAGGTATAGGCGCTATTACCTGAGATGATGTAAACATCCAGGAAACTATAAAAGTATTGAGCAATGCACCTAAGTATACTTTGCCGGTTAACTGATAAAACCATGTTGATAGAGGAACTATAATCGCAAGGACACCTAAAATATGAAATAGATTTTGAAAGAATATTACAAGTGCACCCTTGGGGCCCTCGATTAGAATAATTCCGGCAGCAAATAAGGGAACATACTGTATCATAATCATGAGAATTATAGGCACTAACATTAAAAGCAAATTAAATAAGGATGATGATAAAAAGGTTTTTAAGTAAGTTTCTTTTTTTGGCCTTCTCATCTGGCTGTGAAGGAAAAAACCATTAAAAAGAAAACCGAAAAAGAGCAATGCGGAATACTCAATAAATAATAATGCTCTAAATGGAGTTAGATCATTTGCAAAAGAGAATATAAAGCGGAAATCAATAATAAAAAAGGCTTCCAGTATATGCTCTGCGAAGTATGCAAAACAGAACAGTATTCCTGCCAATAATAATGTTTTTAATATCTGCGGCCGGTCTAAAGCAAATTTATTTTCGTTAAATGATATTCCTAACTCATGTAGTGTGAGCCCGTTTGCTGCGGACTGTTTTTTTAACCATTTTTTGAATATAAAAAAACCTATTATATTTGATAAAAGTATCCAGAGTACTATGGCATTTACAAGCATTAAAGGAAAAACACCATCTATAGGTATTACGTATAAATGCAGTGCAAATATTATTAATATGGCAGGCACATATAACCATATGAGCATGCAATTAATTATACTGCCTTTAACATATGGCTTGCCGATACATGTATAATTGTAATCTCCTTTTATACTTGTTTGGATTGATTTGAAAATAGGCAGCCTGAGCAGAATTAATCCTAATGGTATGAGTGAAGCAAAACATGCAATCATTGCTATTAATGAGCCCCACTCTTTTACTTCCCATACCTGGTTATCCGGTTCTATCCAGTATTTGCTGTCCGGTTTAAGAGCTTGCTGCATCCATACTACTGATTCGGCTATTGCCTGTGTACTGTGAGATTCCATAATATGTATAACTTCCGGTATTGTAACTCTTCTTGCAGTCCCGTTCTCGAACTCTCCATACGTCGTTTCAAATTCAGGATTTAATACCGGGAAATATGTTTTAGTCTGCTCTGTAGACATCCACTCTTCTTCAAAGTTTTTTGTTTCTGTCATACGTGTCCGGTACTCATCCCATTTTCCAAATATCATAAGCATGTTTTTAGGATTGGAAGTGCTTCCCCGTTCGTCTATTTTGTAGCCAAAGCCGGTAATAACAAGCGCTTTAACCGTAGGATCATCCAGGGCTACATTATAGGTCATTTCTGCGCCGAGGCTGTGGCCCATAAGTCCTACTCTATTTTTATCAACATAGGATAAACCTTTTAAGTATTCAAATGCAGAGAGTGTTCCATAGTTTTTATCAAAATCCGGGTCGTTTAAATCCATCGCAACATCAGAATTACCTCTGCCTATTGCATCGATATTTATAACAACAAAACCTCGCCTTGCAAGCTCTATACAGTAAGGGTCGCTTGTTTCTCTACTGCTCTGGTATCCATGAACGTAAACAATTCCGGGGAGTTTCTGCCCGGCCGTAATATCAGAAGGAATTAGGAGCTTGGCGCGGATAGTAAGCCCATTATAATTTTTAAAAGTAATATTACTTACACTAATTCTGCCGAAGTCATTCTGAAAAAGATGCGCTATAACAACAGATGAAACAAGCACTATAATACATATAATAAATACAATAACAGCTTTAAAACTTTGTTTTTCTAATATTGATTTTGTATCCATGGAACTGCTCCTTATAAATTTTCTGATATGTAAAAGAGTTTTTGAGTCTAACATTTTAATTTAAACTAGTAAATAATAAATTAAATTCTTTGATTCTTAATATGAAACCACAGACTATACAGATTTAAGATTTTTCTTAAATGAAATTGCATCTTCTTTATTAAGAAATTATATATTCTAAAATGGATTTCACCGATTTGATTATATGAAAATTTATCAACCCAACAATCTGAGATATCCATGGATACCTATGGATGGGTTGAATGTCGATGAAGCCATGGATGGAGAGAATTAGCGATGGATGAATGCTGGTCGAGGCAGGGATACTGGAAGACCAGCGAGTAATCATGTTAATGTTGCAATATTTCTTTTGTAAGTAAAGAAAGCTTGTAATAGATTATGCCAAAATCTGTTTAATCGGTTTTCCAATGCAATTATCAGGTAATAAAGCAATAAACACTTTGATTTTAAATTTTTATTAAATCAGGAAGCACATAAAACCGCTTTTTAAAATTACTTATGCAAGTTGATTATTTCATCCGGATGGATTATCTTTTTCACTATGAAAGTAATACTTATCCTAATTATTTCAGGAGTCTTCCTGTCGGGATGCAATTCCGGCTCAAAACCAAATCAAAATGATAATACAGATGAAACAGAAGTTTTTACTATAGATATTGCTGAACCGGTTCCGGACAATAGCAATGCGGAACAGGAATATAATTCTGCTGCAGCGAAATGGAAACAGAATAATGTTTCCGACTATTATTTAAAAGTTCATTATGGTGCTTTTTCTCCTTTAGAGGGCATCTGGGAAATTTGGGTGGAAAACGGTGTGCTTTCTTCCTGGAAGTTTAACGGAACAGATAACTTGCCGGAGCATAAAGATTTTGCATTGAATATGACTATGGACACTTTATTCGAGCTTGCAAAACAAAGCTATATGAATAAAGCGGATGGAATGTTTTTAATATATGCAGAGTTTGATTCTGAGTTCGGTTATGTTAAGTCTGTCAGCAATATGGTTAATCCCGATGCTTCGAAGCCTGTTCCTACAGATAGAACATTCAGGTATGAAGTGCTTGAATGTGTAGTCTTGGGTTAGAGCGTTTTAATCTGAGAACTATCTGTTGTTTTTC
>SDBV01007773.1_pt1 | contig 14588 bp, 17 predicted proteins | sample 2277081 | NCBI WGS metagenome assembly SDBV01 (sample SAMN10402039, study PRJNA504765) | marine sediment metagenome | isolation source: marine sediment core GS10_PC15, 223 cmbsf | place: Arctic Ocean: Southern Knipovich Ridge | collected 2010
CCGCGCCCGGCCAAAGCTCCCGGAGCGCGGCAACATCGGTCGCGTGGCCACCAGCCGTCATTTCTCCCAGCACCCTTTCGATATCTGCGGGCGGTAGAGCGGCCGGCACGGTGACAGGCTCGACTTCCTTCCCGTCCAGGTGGGCCTGTAGAAGCTCCAGAGACCGACCATAGGCGGCATTGGCCGCTTTCTGATCGCCGGCCTCCTGCGCCGCTACGATCTCCTGGCGGGCCTGCTCAACGATGGCCGGGACTTGAGGCATGCGAACCTCCTATGCTGCGGTGATTGTCACGGTGCCCGAGGTGGTGCCGTTCGCGTCGTACTCATGCATAACGGCTTTCACCACCGGATCCTCGTTGCCCGAGCGGTCCGCACTGGTGAAATCCCATGTCTTACCACCGACCGAAACGACGAACCGGGCCGGCTCATGTACCGTGAAAGTGCCTGTGAGCGTTGACATTGTGATGATCCTCTCGGGTTAGGCCGCCTTGACGGCCTTGGTGGTTTCGGGTGGCTCATCGCCCCAGACGGGCGTGGCTTGGCTGGCCGCGTGGACGATTGCGACAACGGTGTGATGGCGCGCTACCATGCCCGCATCCCTCTCGTGGCGTAGGACCGCCCCCCGCTTTGCCGCGATCACGCGCAGGCGAATTGACCACGCCTCTGAGGGATTTGGCCCGTAGGTCACGTCAATTTCGTCCCATGCGCGCAGCTCCATCAAATCCCACACGCCCGGCCGAACCAGGTCGGTAGCTTTCATTTCGCCGCGCTCCTTGCCCCAGCCGGTGAAGCTCTGTGAAGTGTCGAGCACGGCCGTATATCGGTGGGGAATGCCGTGGTAGGCGCATAACCCAACCGGCACTTGGTAGGGCTTCAGACCCGGCTTCGCCTCGGCAGTCGCCGGAGCGTTCTTCTCGGTGGCTTCAAAGTGCGGCATAGTCTCAGTTCCTTCTGTCCGTTGGTTCAATAAGCGGCCGGCCTGGCACGATCACTCGCACGATCACAGGGCCGTCGGCCGTGTAGACTTCACGCGCCAGTGCCTCCGCTACCGTTTGTCCTATCTCGCAAATCACTGAGCCCCATGGGCCGCCCTGGCGCCGGAGCTGCTGCAATCGGCGCACTGCCCGCGATCGCACCAAGTTCTTCACCGTCCGGCTCCCCTCCGAGAAATTCAAGAAGCTCTTCCTCGCTCATGTCGTCTATCCGCAAAAATCCGCTGATCCGCCGGTTCTGCCCCTCGATTGCCTGGCGCATCGATCGCAGCATGAACACCAGCCGCGTGGCCTCGGTCGTCTCCAACTCCCCGCGGCGGGCGTGCCGGTAGACCTTGGCCATTTCGGTTATCAAGCCGCCCACGCTGTCCAAAGGGCCTATCCGCACTTTTATCCGCTCGCTCAATTTCTTAGGCCCTCGTGAGGGTGCATCGTGAGGCCACTAAGGCACTTCATATCTCGCACAGCATACCGCGAATACCGAGATTGCCACAAAGATCGGCGAACGCTGTATCGCGTCCGTTACGGTACTGTTTCAGCTCTCGGCGAGAGAGCCGGCGCGGCATGTCCGGGTGCCACTCAATGGCCGCGAACGCGACCTGGCCCGATCTGGTTTGGGGCACCGTCATCGTCACTTTCCGCTTGCCGACCCGCCACGTTCGGATCATCGCAGCCGTCTCACCTGACATGGGGATTACCTCACTACTTTAGCCACAGAAAAAGCGCTCATCGTTCAAATTTGCCCGAGGTCTGTGGGGACGGAACGGGGACGGAACGGGGACGGTTGTCTCGGGACATAGTGGGGACGGAGCGGTACGGAAACCCTTGGAAAGGGTTCCGTCCGTCCCCTGTCCCCGTCTCGTGCCCTCACAGCCTCGTCACATACCAGCGGTCATTGGTAGTATGCACCCGCTGTTTGTCCTTCAGGGCTTTGCGGAAGTCGCGTAGATCGGCCTTACGCGTCACGCCCAAACCTGCCTCGCGAGCTGCCATATTCCAATCCTCGATTGTCGCCCCGTCCGGCCCCAAGTCATCCAATAGGCCCAGCATGGTTTGCTGATTCTTGGTCAACGTTGTGGCCGTGGTTCTCTTGGCCGGCTCGGCTTCGATAATGACGCAGGACTTGATCGGCTCGCCGTCCTCGTCAACGCCAACCTCCATGACTTCGAGGCGGCTGCATATCTCGTCACCCTCGGGGCCGTCTTTCATCCATTCGACGGTTGTCGTGATCGCGCCTGCGTCATCGCGTTTGATCGCGATCTGCGCGTCGCAGGCGCCCGTCAGGGATGTGTGCCCGCGTGGCCTTTTTCCTTCCACTCCGCAGTGGTGCACCACGATGACGACGCAGCCGAAGGCGGCCTGTACGGCAGCGGCAGCTCGGATATATGCCGTCATGTCCTCGCCATTCTCGTCGCCATTGAGTGATCGGTTGAGCGTGTCGATCACCACGGCCGCCGGCTTGGTGTCGCCGAGCTCGGCTCGGATGGCCGCGACCAGATCGGCGTGCTCGGCAATGAGATTGAGCGAGGCCGGGATCAGGTAGAACGGAACCTCAGCGGCTTCCTCGGACAGGTGCCGTTGCCGGAATGCTTCGATGCGCGCCTTAAAGCCTTGCTGGCCCTCGCAGGCGACATAGACGACGGCACCCTGCTTGACTTTCCGGCCGCGGTACTCCCAGCCGAGCGCTGGGTGCATCACGAGATCGAAGGTCCAGAACGATTTACCGCATTTGGGCGGACCCCAGACGACCACCAGGCCCTCCCGGGGGATCAGGTCTTTCACCAGGTAAACCGCGGTCGTCCCAAGCTGGATATGGTTGAAGGGAATCGGCGCCAGGCGCGACTTTGCTGCCGGACTGTCACCATTTAGCCGCTCGGCGTCCCGGCGACGGCCTTCGTCCAACGTAATCGCGCCTTCCATCAAGCCGCCTCCGCCATGATCCAGATGTCCGGCTTTAGCACGGCCGCAAGCCGGTCACCGAGTTTCAAGTTTTCCGCGACTATCTCGTGATCGAGCAGGAGATCGCGGGCATAGTCCCAATCGAGAATGGCTATCCCGGCGCCGCCGGCCCTGAGCCAGGTCATGGGGTTGCGGTAGACCGGGACCGGCTCGAACTCCTGGCCGGCGATCTCGAGGAAGGCGTTGCCGAGCACCAATGCCTCGCCGCGGCGGCGCCAGAAGCGGTCCGGGTGGTCGAGATCGACGGCAACTAGGTCACGCAACTCTTCGACGTGGCGCTCGGGGTTGGCGTCGATCATGCCGGGGGTGCAGTCGTAGCAGGGGATGATTAAGGCCGGCATGCCGGTCTCGGCAAACTCGAAGCGGTGACCACGATCTCTAACCTTGGCCAGGCCCGGCATGCCAGCGCCGAACCAGAAATCGGGCGGGAGGCCGTCAAGCCGTGCGATCCTCAGAGGCTCCGGAGTGTCGAGCCAGAGGTGCCGGACCGAGGCCCAATGCTCCCGGACCAGCTCGAGTTGGCGATCAAGGCGCCCTTGCGCGATCAGCACCTCCATGGCCCGCGCTTGCTTTTCCGGTATGTCTGGGGTATCTGTGAGATCGTTGCCATCTGCCATCGACCTATCAGAGAGTCGCCCGCCGATCCCGGGCGGCTTTCGCCTTTCCGCCATGTCCCTACTCCGCTGCTTTGGCCTCTTGCTCAACAAGCCAGCGCCGGAGTGTCGGGCGCCGCGCGCATATCTTGCCGCCGATCTTGAAAGTCGGCAGCCGGCCCGCTTCGCATAGGTGACGGACCTGGCGAACCCTGAGACCGAGAAATTCGGCGATGTCCGGGGCGCCATAAAGCAGATCGGCATCTCGGGCGGGCTCGGTTTCGATAGCCAACTGTGCTTCCATGTCGATCACCTCGATTTCTGTCTCTTGTCGTACCGTTGTCGTATGGAGTTTCCGGGCCGTTTTGTAAAACGCCGGAAAACTGCGGGTTTCGCCTGTACCCAATGAGAACCCCATCCACGACAAGAAAAAGCCGCCCGGCGACGGCTAAGTTTCTGATCCCTTTAATTTTTCCCCGGTTCCCCCCTCGATTTAGAACCTCCTGCCAGGTGTCATAAGGGCTGAAAAAAGAGGTTTAAAAAGAGGGGGTTAGGGAGGGGTCGGCGCTCTTGTCGTATCCTTGTCGTATCCTTGCACGCGCTATGGCGTCTCAGGTCGCGAAGATTTGGGCATTAAGCTTGGCGACGGCCTGCACCGCTTGGTCGTTGTCCGAGAACAGGTGGCCGTAGACGTTCTCGGTAATGCGGACCTCCGAATGGCCCATGAACTTGGACACTTCCATGATCGGAAGCTTTTGCTCTATCAACAGCGACGCACAGACGTGGCGCAGCGCATGGAAATGGTACTTGGAGACGATCCCGTCACGTCCGTTCCAGCGCCGGTTGTGGCACTCGCTGATCGGACGGCTCAATCCGATCTCCCGCATGTGCCGGGTCCACCCCTGATGAAAGGTATCGGAGTCGAGCGGGTTGCCCTTCGAGTTCGGGAACAGGAGTTCATCGGCACGGGGCAACCGCTCCCCCAACCTCCGCCATTCTTGGAGTACCGCGGCCAGCTCTGCCGCCATCGGGACAACCCGGATTCCGCTCTTCGACTTCGGTTCCTTGAACCCCCCCCGGCTATCGAGAGCCCGCCGGACCTGAATTTCCCCCTCCCGGAAGTCGACATGCCTCCAAGCCAGCGCCCGTATTTCTGAATTTCGGAGCCCGGCGAAGATCGCGATATGAACCACCGGTCGGAGCCAGCCCTTGGCCGTCGCCAGAATGTGCGCCACCTCCTTGCGGCCGGGGATATCGATCGGCGGCGATTCCTGCCCGGGCAGCCGGGGCGGGGCATCTCTCAGCACGTTTGACGCCACCATGTCATAGCGTTGGGCGATGGCGACGATCTGCCGCAGCCCGTTCCGGCAATCGCGCAGGGTATCGAGACTGGCACCAGCGGCGAACAGGTCATCAATCCAGCGCTGCACCATTGAGGCCCGCAGATCACAGAGTTTCACCCGCCCGAGTTTCGGAATGATGTATTTCCGCACCGATAGCCGGTAGGTGCCCAGGGTGCTGAGGGCCATCTTATCCCCGGACCTGTTGCGGGCCTCGCAGTGCCCCAGGAACTTCTTGGCCGCCTGCGCTATCGTAGGGGACGCGGAGGCGGGGACGTGCGTCGCGGTCAATAACTCGCCTTCGACCTTGGTGCGATAACCGTCGGCCTGCTTTTTCGCCTGAAAGGTCTTCAAGCGCTGCTTGCCGCCAAGATCATTCCATCGGACAACCCAGGCGATCTTCTTCTCGCCTTTGTGTGTCCAACTTCGTTTCGATACCGTTGCCATCATCTGATCTCCTTTCCAGCACAGGAAAGGCCCCGCCGAAACGGGGCCTCAAAGCCTTGCCTTGCCAAGTGGTTCGCGGCTCGCTTTGCGCTGGCGCTTGGTCGCTGGCCCTTGCCCGAAGGCGCGGCTCTGGACGCTCTGGCCCTGGATGGTGCGAGATACCTGATCGCGCGAACCTCGTCATTTTGAAACTCCCAATCTCGACAGTCAAGCTTCTAAATTGACAAACCAATAAAGAGGCGCCGTGCCCCGCGCACGGCTGAGTTTCACGGGGTATCAGTCATCTAATGGGGTTCGGCGTTCAGGTAATCGCACTCAAGATCTGAGGTGTCTTCCTCAAGGTCGACCCCAGAGACGCCATTCACCCCTTTGAATCCAGTGACGCCGATCGAGGGTTCGAGGTCGGAGTCATCGCCATCCTCGTTCACGAGTTCGTGGTCGCCGCCGTCCTCAAGGTCCTCGCGCGAGGTCTCGAAGGTGGCCAGGCTATCCAGGGTGTCAGGGCTCACGCGGGCCACGAGGTAGTCGTGTTTTCCTTCGTGTACCACGTCGGCACCGGCGACGATCTCCCGCAAGGCCCGCCGTTCTGCCGGGCAAATCACCTCGGAAAAGTCAAACAGCCTCGGGATGTCCTCGGTAGGATCCCCCGTCTTCGGGATAAGCATGTGGCGCTTGGTGATGCGCTTCTCGGGGCCGGCGGGCACGAAGCCCTCGCGAGCCAAGCGGGGAAGGACTGGGTGGGGTCTCATGACCGCGCCTCCCCGGGTCGACCCTTCATAATGAGCGCGTCAATGAGCCTGTCAGCTTCATCGATAGCGTTCTGAAAGTGGTACTCTTTATCCATGAGGGCCTCTTTCGTCGCCCGGATTTCAACGGCCAGGGTGGCGCGGTAGCTCCGCAGCATCGTGGCGAAGTGCCGCCGTTCCTTCATGTTGAGGCCGGCCCGTTGGCCCTGTTGCAGGAGTACGGGCTCCATAACGCCGAGGTCCGTCATGACGGCAGCCCCCGCAGAACGCGCGTCGGCCCCGAACGGTCGCCGAGGGCTTTCCGCCAATCACCCCAATACTCGTTTGGCACCGCCTCGATACCGGGCAGCGCCTCAAGTCGATCTGCGGCTTGGTGCAAGGCCCAGTGGGCCGCCACTTTGAGTTCCCCGCTCAGGTCTTGCCGAATTTCGTCCACCAGGGCCTGCACGCCCACAAGCAGCGGGTCAGGTTGTGCAGCCAGCGCCGCCTTGATCGCCAGGGGGGTCGCGATCGCAGCCGTGGTGAGCGCCGCCGCTCCGGTCGCGAGGGCGTCTCGTCTCGTGAGTTTCATAGAATTATCTCTCTGAAATGGCCTGTGACAGCCGTTTGCCAAGGATCGGCCTCGGTGACCGGGAGTGTCACAACACGTCAGAGATACGTGTCCGAGGTATTTCCCTTGCGGGTATTGCATTCCCTCGGACTCCCGACCACAATCGCAGTCGGAAGCGCGTCACTTATTAGAGCGACGCAAGTTTCAGAGCCTAGCCGTTGGCGCGGCGAAGCTCCTATCTCTGACGGGCTGTGACACCCCAAATCATTCAACACCCTGCGGCTTTCCGCCGCAACGGTGTTGCGCGCGCGCCTGTGGACAACTCAGGAGGGTGGGGTGATAGCCATTCTCAAAGGACTAGCCCTCGCCGTACTTCTAATCGGGCTACCGCTTCTCGCCATGTACGGACTGAAAGACGGATCGCCGCTTTACGTCATAGTCGCGGCCGGCTGGGGTGGTGCGGTTATCGGCACCATTATTTTTGCAATTCGCGCGTTGTTTCGCCGTGTACGCCGAGGGCGCGGATAGGCGGTTATCCGCCCGCCGCCCCCAGGTCCGGCCCCCGGCGCGGTAGCGTGGTGCCCGGCCGCCACCAGAACCGCTGCCCGTAATCCCGCCGCGCGCCCTGCTCGATCTTGCGAAACGACTTGGCCGCGTTCGGATCAATGGCGGCCTCGAGCTCGTCAAAGATCAGCCGCTCCATGGCGAGGCGCGCGTACCAGAGGGACCGGCCCGGCAAGTTGGCTTCGACGAACCGCGACAACTCCCGGCCTGCGTTGCGGGTCTCGCCTTCCGCCACGAGCTCCTGAAAATTGCCCAGCGTCAACTTGATCGCGGCCGGCACCTGGCTGCCCAGCACCGGCCCGGCCAGGGAGTTGACGATCCCGCCGCCATAGCGGTTCTGATCGGCGAACAGGAAGTCGCCAAAGAGCCCAATCCCGCCGCCTCTCATAGCCGACTTGGCCCAGAACTTTGGATCTTCCATGTTCAAGGGATCGCGGCCCTTGCTGATCTGGGATAGCTGCTCGCCAAGGGCGCCGATCACCGTGGTTCCGAGGAACAGCCAGGCCGCGTACTCCGCTTTCCGGGTAATGCCCCGCTGGGCCATGAGGCGGCGCATGTGCAGGCTCAGAACCGAAACCGGAAATCCCTTGAACAGTGCCGAATTCCGCATGACCTCGCCCCAGAACGTGCCGGCCGGCTGCCCGGCGGTCAGGAACGCGCGGACCCGCTGCGTCGTTTCCACGATGGCGAATTTCGACTCGACAAAGATCGCCTGTTGCAGCTTGTTCGCCGCCTCTACCCGCTCCCGGCCGGTGCCGTAGCTGGCCACGTCCTCGGCTCGAATGAAGCTCGCGCCGGTCTCCGGGTCTTTCCACTTGGGCGTCAGGCGAATGTTGTTCCAATCGTCGGGCGTGATGCCATGGCGCTGGAAAGACCTTTGCAGGGCCTCGGGCAGGTTCCGGAATTGCTTACCGGCCTGCGCCGAAATGAAGCCCAGCATTTCGGTCTGGAAAGCCCAGCGGCCCGCCTCGGTCCATGGCGACAGCAAGGAAGCCCGCAAGACCGTATCGGTGACTTTCTGGGCCCACTCCGAGCCGGTCACTTCGCCTAGAACTCTTTGGGCACCGATGGCGCGGCTGGCCCACCCTTGAGCCGTGAAGCCCAGGCGCACCGCCTGCGCCCTGTCTGCCCCCCCTGTGGGGGAGAACAGCCGTAGGTGGCTGGCCAGCACCTTGGAGACCGAGAGGCCATTCATGCGTGCCGTGACGCCCGTGAGCGCCATGTCTGCAAAAGACGAGAACCACGCCCCGCCCAGCACGGCCGAAACGACAATGTTCCGGTTCGCCTGGCTGATATTGGCCACAATGCCATTCTCCGCGATGGCGGCCCGGCCCGTTGACTGATTGAACAACGCTTCGAGCTGGCTCTTCGGGGTATTGATCCGGGTCGAGGACCGCGCCGCCATCGCGCCCGTGTTACTGAGAGCCCCGCGCGCCGCCGCCGCGTCGATCTCCTGCTTCATGAATTCGAGCGTGGCCCGGGGGAAGGGGCCCAGCACCTCAATGGTGCCCACGTCTTTGGAAAACGCTTCGATGCTGCCCACGATCCAATCGAAGATCGTCCCCTTGCCGAACTCCCGTTGATATTCCAGCCAGGCGGTCGCGTCCCGGAACACCAGGAAGCGGTGCGCCGCCCGAGCGTGAACCGAGGAGCCGAACAGGTCATCACCCGCGCGTCCTATATCACTCAAGCCCCCGGTCGCGATGGAGTCGTAAACCTCTTCCAGCGATGCCCGGAGCGAGCGGAGCGTCATGGGCTGGCCGGTGCTGTCGAGCATCCTGGAAGGGTCGAGCCGGTCCCATACCGCGGTGATCCACTGTTCCTTCGGCACGGCCGCGACCCGCTCCCGGTCGTGGGCCTGGAAGAAGCCCCAATCCTTGCGCTGGATGATATCGCCGCCGGCGACGTTGTAGCGGCCCCGCAGCTTGTCCACCGCCCCCGTGATGCCCCGGGCGAAGCTCTTGGCCACCTGGTTCCCGCTGTCCTCGCCGAAAAGTTCCTTTATCACATCGGGCAGCCCGGCCGTCTCGCGTCTGAGCCCGGCCGCGGTGGATCTGAATTTCTCCAGGAAGCCCGCCATGGCCGCATGCGCTTCGCCCCGCACCGCCTCGACCCGCTGGGCCACGGAAGGCCCCATGTAATTCGTGGGATCAAACTCTAAAACCGAGTACATGGCCCGGTCGACCTCATTGGGCATCTTGCCCACCCGCGCCCGGATACCGCGCTCTATTTCGGACTGCTTGAAGCGCATGCGTTTCTTGCGGCGCAGGTCGCGCTCTATCTCAGCTTGGAGCCGTTGCGCGGCCTTGCGCTGGGATTCGCGGAAACTAAGGCCCCGGTCCTGGTAGTCGTCGACGAATTCGGCGAAGCGATCCTTGGCCCGCCGGGCCGCCTGGGGATCGACCAGCCCTTGGCCGACCTTGCCCGTGATACAGTCCGCGAAACTCATAAGGCACCTCTCAGGCAGGCCGCGACCTGCTCGACAAAGCTTCGGTCGCGGTCGATTTCGTCAACCAGCTCGCGCGCCGTGAGCGAGCGGACCGTGTCGCCGTCCTCGATCGTCACCCGCGCATCGGGCTCCGCTTCGGCGAAGGCGCGGACCCGGGCTTCGAGCGCATCATCCTCGGCACGGGCCGCCGCGCTATCCAGGTCCGGCGCTTCTTCGGCCAGGGTGCGCTTGGCCAGCGGTGGGCGCTCTGGCAGCGGGACAGGTCGCTTGGCAACTTCGGCGCCGGTCGGCCGATCTTGCAGACGCAGCAATCTCTTTGCCTCATCTTCGCTCAAGAAACGGCCGTGGTCTGTCACGAAACCTACATCAAAATCTCCGACCTTCATCTCGTGACCGGCCTGTTCCGCTGCATCGGCCGCTACGTCATGAGTAATGCCTCGAAAAGTCTTGCCTTCAACGCGAACCGCCGCGCCGATAATTTTCTCGGGCATCCGCACCGGGCGTCCCTCTCTCAGGGCCACCTGTGCCTCGGTCATGCGGCTGGCATGCTCCGCACGGCCCGCCGGGGTATCGCCCAAAGGGTTGGCGTCCTCGAGCTCGACCTGGCGCCGTAGGAACCGCTCGGCGGCCTTGGCGAGCGAGCCCCGGACCGGAACCCGCTTGGCTTGCTTCAGCAGGGCCCGGACCCCGGCCGCGCCGCCGCGCACCACCGGAGCCAGCACGCCGGCGCCGCCGGCCGCGATCGCAACCGCCAGGGCGGCCTCGCCGATATCCGGCTCCTCGCCGAACTGCCCCCGGCTGCCCTGTATAGCCGCTTGCGCCACCAACTCCCCCGCGCCGGCCGCGCCCGCCTCGACCACCGCGGCCCGCAGCAGGCCGGTCGCCCAGGGCGCGCCGAAAAACATGCTGGCCAGCACCGGCGGGTCGGTCATGATCGCGCCGGCCGTGCCCAGGAACGCCCCGGCGCCCGCCCCGAAGCCGAACTCCCGTCGCGCCACCTCGGCACGCCTGGCGCGCACCGCCGCGCGGTCCTGGCCGATGGTGGCGCGGATCTCTTCGGGACTGCGATAGGGCACCGTGGGATCGTCGTCGAGCAGCGCCTTGATCTTCCTCGATACCATGGCCTCGACCTTGGCCCGGGTCGCTACTTCATGCGACCACGGATTCGGGAAAGACTTGCCGGTATGCTGGCGAACGTCTTCCAGATATTCCCCATAGGCGTCGTACAACGCCCCGCTGGCGGACAGCGAGCGCCCGGTTTCACTGGTGACTTCCCAAGAAGATCGGAGCGATTCGGAAAAGCTGGACGGCGGCGCTTCGGCAGGCGCGCGGCGGGCCGCCGCGGTGGCGTCCTCGTGGCCGAAGATATCACTCATGGCTGCCCCGGATGAAGGCCGCCAGGTCCAGATCATAGGGCTGCCCGTCCTCGGTCATGACGAAACCCATGCCGGGGAAGCTCACCAGGTAGCGCCCGAACCCGGCCGTCACCAGTTGGGCCTCGGGTCCGAAGAAACGGGACTCGAAATGAGAGACGGTGAACGGATCGCCGTTGCCGAACAGCGGCACGCCGTTTCCGAACTCTATCAGGTCCGGCTGGGTCAGGCGCTCCATCGCGTCCTCGAAGGCGTCCTCGCTCATACCGGGGATCGGCGCTAGGACGTTGCGGCCGTTGAAGCCGAACACCCCGCCGGTCACTTCGCGCAAGGCGTCCTCGAAGCTGTCCGGGTCATAGATGAAATCCCCGGTCGGCACCCGGCGGGCCGCATAAAGCGCCGTGGCCGCGTCCAGGATCGGAGCGAGCGCGGTTGCGGTGTCCGGGGTGAACACGCTGCGGTCCTCGGTCCCGAACACCTCCGCGATGGCTTCCAGCCGGTCCGGCTTACCCGGCGCCACGTCCTTGTTGTCCTTGAGCAGACGCCCGCCGAGTATGATCTCCCGCGCCAGCAAGGGCCGCTGGACAGCATTGATTGTGGCGAAAGCCAGTTCGGGACGCTCCGGTGCAATCTGTGCAACGAGGGCCATGGTGCTTTCGCGCCCCAAGCCCCTGTGCAGCCCTTCGAGAATGCCCGCGGCAGTGTCCGCCGGCGCGGCGTCGAGTGCTCGGGTCGCCTCGGTTATCTCCGGTGGCAGTAAGGGCGACACGGGGAATCCGAAATGCTCACTTGCGATCCGCGCCTGCAATGCGCGCCGGTGCAGGGTTTCGGGCTGCGACAGGTCGAATGGTGCAACCTTTTCGATAACGTCGAGCTCCGCGGCGAGGCTAAGACCAACGCCCGTCTTCAGCTCTTCCCGCAAAGCGCGGTGGGCGCGGTGCATGCGGCCCTCGGTCGCCAGCGCGCGTCGGGTCGTGGTCTCGGGACGTGCCGCCAGCACAGCCACCTGTTCCGCGAGAGGCCGTCGCACGAACGCCGCGACCGCAGCTCGGTCCTCTATTGCTTCGGCAAGCGTTGTCGCAAGGTCGGTGCCTTTGGCTAACTCCTCGACCCCCTCCAGATTGGTCGGTAGGCGCCCGGCCTCCAGGACCGCCACGGCGTCGGCGACAGCTCGCCTGACTATCATGTTTTCCGCGCGTTCGCCCCGCTCGATAGTGGCCCGGATGCGCGCTCGGGCGGGCGGGTCCAGGTCCTCGGCGTAGATATCTCCCAGCAAGGCCCGGGCATCCGGGAAGCGGCCCGCCGCCGAGTAGCCCCTGGCCGCGGCTTCGATATTAGCCTGGCGCGCGAATGTCCGCTGGTCCCGCTCCGCATCGGGCGTCATGGTATTGGCGAACCTGGCGATGATTTGATCGGTCTCGGCAAGGATGCCCGGCAGCGCGTCCGGGAAGCTTTCGGCCTGCGCCACGGTGACGTTGATCGCCGCGGCCACCGAATCGTCCGCGCGCCTCTGTGCGGCTAGGAGGGACAGGCCGCCAGCCTGTGTGGCGATGCGCCGGGCGCGCCTCAACAGTTGCAGCCGCAACGCTTCGCGCGCGCCGTCCGAGACATCTTGCGGCAGGCCGCCGATACTCTGCTCGATCAACCCGCCGCCTGCCTCGCCGAGACCCAGGAAGGTTTCGAAGTCGGTCAGGAAGCCAGGGCGCGAGGGGTCGTCTTCGACCTGAAGGCGCTGGTACTCGGAGCTGACCTCGCCACTGAAACCGACATCGGCTTCGGTGACGAGCGTCGCTTCGTACTGCCGCTGTTGCTGCTCGAATACCTCCGCCAGGGCGGTCAGGGCACCGCCGAATTCCTCAACGGCCGCCCCGATCTGCCCGCCGAACGCGCCCGCGGGGACGTTGGTGTTGATACGCAGGCCCGGGTCGGTCGGGGGCGTGATGGTCGGCACGTCGCCGGGGCCAGGCAAGCGCGCCGTCCTCGGGCGGATACCGCCCAGGCCCTCGCTGCTCGGACTAGCCCGCGGCAGGATTATCGGCATGACTCGCCCCCTTGATGCGCCGCGCGAGCGCCAGCACCTCTATGGCCTCTTGCGAGCTGTACCCGTCCTCGATCATAGCCAGATACCGCGCCGTCTCTTCCTCGGTCAGACCGGGATACTGAGGCTCGGGCCGCGCCGGGGCCGGGAAGGCTATTACGTCGCCCATCAGGCCAGCGCCTTCACCGCGGCCAAGGCATCGGTCACGAGCGCGCCGAAGCGGCGTTGCAGGGCGCCCCGCTGTTCATCGGAGATGGGCGGCGGGGCGCCATCGACGGTCCGCCAGAACATGGAACCATCCGGGCCGATCAACAGCCTTGAGCTGTCCATCGTGGCGCCGCCGCGCGGAGATTGCTGTTGGTAATTGATTAGGGTCATGTCGTGAATTCCTCAAGTTGCTTGCCGGTCGCTGCCAGGCGCCGCTCGCCATCCGCGACGGCCTGCTCGCGGGCAGTAACCTCGGTCTGAAGCTCATCCGCCGCACGCTCCCGCCCGCGCACGTGATTTTCGCGAGCCGTCACCAAGCGGTTGCGCTCCTCGATATCTGCGTTGTCCGCTTGGATCTTGGCCGCATGCGCCGCCTTGTCGTCGGCAAGGGTGGTCAGGGCTTTCTCCGCCGCTTCCCTCTCCGCAGCGTATTTCTCGGCGCCCTCGTAGAACTTCTTCGTGGTGTCCTCGATTTCCTTGAGTCGCTCGGGCGTCATTGCCCGAATCTCCGCCAACGCGCCAGCCAACTCTCCGGCCGCTGCCATCGGCGGCTTGCCTGTCATTCCTACCATTTCGTCCTCCTATCCTGTCCGGCCGCCCCGGCCCACGATGGGCTGCGAGCCTTGGCGTGCCGCGATGAACGTTTGTTGCTGGGCATAGAGCCGATTCGCGCGTCGGCTATCGCCCTGCGCCTGGGCTTCGTCGGTCTGGGTGCGCATGGCGGTCAAGGCGTCCTCGTATTCCGTCTCGCCCATGGCCTGGACATCCGCCGCGTCTGGTCCTGTGTCGGCCATCTTCGTGGTTCCTCCTTGCGTGGGTTGCGCTTCCAATTCGCCCTGCACTGCACGGCCAACCGCTGCCAAGAACCGCACCTTGTCCGTCTCAGAGTTCCCCTTCGAATCCAGATCCAACCCCCCGCCGATGCTGTCGAGCAGCCACCCAAGCGTGCCGAGCTTCACCCCGATATCGCCACCCAGCCAGGACCGGAGCACATCGGCTTCGGCCGGTTCATGATCGGCAAGGAACGCCTCGACTTTATCGGGCGGCAGCACAGGCGGAGACTTGCCGGGGCGGAAAGTCCCGTGCAGGCGTTCCGCCATGACCACGCCTTGCCACAGGTCGTCCCACTCCCCCGGCGACTGCTCGGGGTCCATGTCCGGAAGGTATTCCGACGCCATGCCCGCATAGGCGAGGTTGCGGCCCATCTCCGCGCCCGGCCAAAGCTCCCGGAGCGCGGCAACATCGGTCGCGTGGCCACCAGCCGTCATTTCTCCCAGCACCCTTTCGATATCTGCGGGCGGTAGAGCGGCCGGCACGGTGACAGGCTCGA
>SDBV01007774.1_pt1 | contig 14588 bp, 14 predicted proteins | sample 2277081 | NCBI WGS metagenome assembly SDBV01 (sample SAMN10402039, study PRJNA504765) | marine sediment metagenome | isolation source: marine sediment core GS10_PC15, 223 cmbsf | place: Arctic Ocean: Southern Knipovich Ridge | collected 2010
TTCAAAATGACTTGATATTGGCTCAGGGAATAACAACCCATGTAGGCTCTGTAACTCGTAGGTTTTCATGACTATGAAGCTAAACTATTTTTCTTAACACCTCAAAATGAGATTTAGCCGTTTAATGTTACTTCCAGATTATTAGCCAGTGGTATTTTCCTGGTTTTCATGGTAGCCAGAACGGCGTTGGTGCTCTTTCTTCCCTCATTGGCATTGACTACCGTAACCGGCATAGACATCTATATATGCATTATCTTAATGGGAGTGATTACCATTATCTACTGCACCATGGGAGGAGTAGAAGCGGTAATTTGGGGGGATGTGATCCAGGGATTTGTCCTGCTCGGAGGAGCCGTTCTTGCGCTGATTTTTCTTATTTCCGGAACGGAAGGAGGACTCAGCAAGGTCATAGATATTACGATTGAGCACGAAAAAATGAAGACATTTGACATGGCGTTTAGTTTTACAAACGCAACATTTTGGGTTGTGCTCCTTGGCGGAATTGCCAATAACCTGATTTCATATAGCAGCGATCAAACGGTAATTCAAAGGTACCTGACAACCAAAGATGAGCATTCTGCAGGAAAAAGTATTTATATGAATGGGATTTTGAGCGTCATTGTCTCTTTTATATTTTACTTTATCGGGACAGCACTTTTCGCGTTTTACAAAACAAATCCCGACCAACTGAATGTATCCATGGCGAATCCGGATTCCATATTTCCGCATTTTATCATGACTAACATTCCACAGGGCATAGCAGGAATTATGATTGCTGCCATATTCGCTGCTTCAATGTCTACCGTATCTTCGAGCATCAACTCGATGTCTACCGCATTTACTACTGATTTTTATCGAAAATTCGTACAACATAAAATGGATAGCCATTATCTTTTGGTTGCCAGATTGTCCGGGGTCATCATGGGTGGTATTGGTGTTGGTTTGGCCTTGCTCATGGCGATGTGGAATATCCTTTCTCTCTTTGACTATTTCAATTACATACTTGGCCTGTTGGTAAGTGGTCTGGGAGGTTTGTTTTTTATGGGGATTTTCTTTCCAGGCATCAAAGGAAAGGCTGCAATTGTCGGTTTTCTTGGTGGATTTTTGACGGTGATAATCGTTAAAATGCAGACAGATATCCACTTTATGCTATTCGGATTTATTGGTATGTCAAGTTCAGTAGTCATTGGTTTGCTCGCAAGCTGGATCATTCCTGAAAAAACAAAATCACTGGAAGGGCTGATCTATAAATCTCTGAATAAAAAGGCTTAGGGCTGATGGTAGATGAAGAAAAGTTTCAAGAAGGTTGAGAGAGATTGAAGAAGATTGATAAAAAGATTGCTTGCAATGGACTACAATATTCCACCTTTACAATTTTCCATTCACTATTACATTTTTATTGCATATACGGAGGTCTGATATTACTAAAAAAAGAACGCAGGAAAGATTATGAAAATACAAGATATTGATCGATACATTTCCATTTATAAAGACGGCCTGCTACAAAACATAATTCCATTTTGGTTACGTCATTGCATTGATGAAGAGCACGGAGGATTTATGTTTGCGACAGATCAGGACGGGTTGATTGTAGATACCGATAAGGGAGTCTGGCAGCACGTCCGTTTTACCTGGATGCTGGCCACTTTATACAATGAAGTGGAACAAAAGCAAGAATGGCTGGATCAGGCAATAAACGGGGCAACGTTCCTTGAGGACCATTGCATCGATGCTGATGGCAGGATGTTTTTTGTCGTGGATCGGGAAGGAAAACCCATTCGAAAAAGACGCTATGTATTTTCTGAGACCTTTGCCAGCATCGCTTTCGCTGCTCTGTACAAAGCGACCGGAGAATTAAAATATGAAAAGCTCTCCAGACAACTATTTGATGTTTTTCTAACTTATACCACTACGCCAGGACTTATCGAACTTAAGTTTAGTGAACATCGGCAAATGAAGGGGATGGGGTATCCGATGATCGGAATCGTGACAGCACAAGAGTTGAGAAAAAATCTGAATGATCCATCTTTTACAAAATATATAGACACCTGGATTGCCGAGATCAAAAATGATTTCATCAAGGAGGAATTTAAAGCTGTGATGGAAACAGTGGGGCCAAATGGAGAATTCATCGACCATTTTGATGGCAGAACGCTCAATCCGGGCCACGCTATTGAGGGAGCATGGTTTGTGCTTCAGGAAGCCAGGTATCGAAATAACGATCAGAAATTGATTGATATGGGAACGACTATGTTGGATTGGATGTGGGAAATCGGCTGGGACAAGGAATACGGAGGCATCATTTATTTTCGTGATGTCAAGGATTTTCCGGTTCAGGAATACTGGCACGACATGAAATTCTGGTGGCCGCAAAACGAAGCCATCATTGCAACGCTCATGGCCTACGATATGACAGGGAATGAAAAATATGCCGATTGGCACAGCAGGATTCACGACTGGACATTCAAACATTTCCCGGACAAAGAACACGGTGAATGGTTCGGATACCTGCATCGTGACGGCAGGATTTCCAGCACCTTAAAAGGAAATATCTGGAAAGGACCATTCCATATTCCAAGAATGTATTTGATGGCGTGGAAAATATTGGAGGGGATGAAGAAGAAATAATTATAGTGCAAGTAATCCCTTAGAATCATGGTTTTTATCCCTCAATAAATCCCATACTCCTCCACCAAATCATGAAGCAATCGAACATTTTTAGCCGGTGTTTTTGGCGCGATGGAACAAGCAGTGCTCAGAATAAATCCTGGATGTTGTTTGCCAATTTTTATTCTTTCCGAAATGTCATTTGATATCGCATTCTCCTTTCCTTCATACAGCGTATGAACCGGATCGATATTCCCTTTGATAAACAGATCGGAGCCAATTCTGCTGAAAGCATCCTTAAGATCGACATTGCCAATAGGTGGTGGATCCAGGCATTCCAAACCATTTGTACCGGTATCTCTCATATATTCCAGACGATCATGGATATGTCCGCAGGTATGAATGTATGAGAATTTACCAAGCCGCCTTATGGCTAAGGTGATTTGTTTTAAAAAAGGTTGTTCAAATTCGAGGTATTGCTCAGGTGAAATGAATCCCATTCCGGCAAAAGGAGAAGAAATTTTTACGGCATCAATATTCTTGGCACACATTCCTTCAAGCAGCCGGATCAGGCCATTAGTAAATTTTTGCAACATCATTTTACACTTTTCCGGTTCAATGAGCAAGGCAAGCAAGGCCTGTTCATAACCTAGCAAGTCGAGCAGGTAGTCAAAGGGAGATATGATTTCGCCATGAATCGAATGCCTTCCTTTTACTTTCTCCTCTATCAGATCAAAAACAAGAAATGGATTGCTTAAATCAATAGTTCCGTGACAATCTCTTGATGCTGGGATATAGTCGATTTCTACTGGCAATTCATTAATATCGAAATCCTCAATACCTGGATTGCTGCGATTTAAAAATTCTGCTGCTGGCAAATCGTCCTCCGGATAGCTTTCTCTCCTATCCTGGAAAGTAGCCACTTCCATTCCATTATGGATTTCAATTCCCTCTATTCGAGACTTCCAGTTCTCAAAATGGCCATGCACGGACACTAATATCCCGTCGAACTTGAAGCGATCTCTTAAGATCATCAATCCATCTGCATATTTCTGAGCATCGAGCCAGAGTTCCATCGGACTAATACCGGTTCCTTTCAATTGCTGATTCATAAATCCCCAGCTAAACTGGCACATCAACGGAACTCTATCCGGATGTTGTAATTCCATGGCTTTCAATACGCGATCCCGTGACGTCATTTCTGATAATTTAACATGAATTCTATTCATTATGGTTATTAGTAATTGCAATACGTAGTTTTACACTAATTACATCTGCTAATTCCAAACAAAGCCAAATTAACAAAGCCTGCTAAGAAGATCAAACAGTCACTTTTCCTAAACGCCTCTAATGCCAATTTTCTTACCGGAAAGATGTGAAATATTTAAAAAACAACTGCATGACGGATGAACTGGGCGATTCTAAATAATATCGCATTTTGATCATAATGGTTCCTGAGCCAAAGTGGGGTATTAACTGAAAATAAGTTTTTATTGAATCTGGTAATTATACCATGATTAATAGGTATATTTATTTAGAAGACTAATAGTTACCAACTAAAACCAAAAATAATGACACCACATCATCATTCAATCAATTGTATTGTGCCACCGCACATGGTAGTAAAGATTCTTGAAAACGGTAAGCAAGCTCAGGTTGAAAGGGCTATGCAAACACTCAATGTTTCTGGACAATTGCGCGGCCTGCGCCAATCACTTGCTGAAATAGCAAAAAAAGCACATGAAGGCACAGGCAATAAAGATCGACTTGTTTACGATGCGCAGAATGGCTCAACCCTTCCGGGGAATTTGGTTCGTAGTGAGGGCGATCCTGCTACAGGAGATCCTGCTGTCAATGAAGCATATGATGGAGCCGGGGCTACGTATGATTTGTACCATGACATATTTGAACGAAATTCCATAGATGATAATGGCATGCAATTAATATCAGTTGTTCATTACCTGCAAGGTTATGACAATGCATTTTGGAATGGGGAAAAAATGGTTTATGGCGATGGTGATGAAGATTTACCTGAATCAGATAGGTTGTTTAACCGTTTCACGATCGCACTTGATATTATAGGTCATGAGCTAACCCATGGTGTAACTCAATATGAGGCTAACCTGGTGTACCGGGATCAACCTGGCGCTCTGAATGAATCAATTTCTGATGTATTTGGTTCTCTTGTCAAACAACGTGTTAACAATCAGACCGTAGATGAAGCTGATTGGTTGATTGGCGCTGGATTATTCACGTCAAATGTAGCCGGTCAGGCTATCCGATCGATGAAAAATCCGGGGACAGCCTATGATGATCCTGTTTTGGGCAAAGACCCTCAGCCCGGACACATGGACGATTATGTGGAAACCACAAGTGACAACGGAGGTGTGCATATCAATTCAGGAATTCCCAACAGAGCGTTTTATGGAGTAGCCCGTGAGCTAGGTGGTTATGCATGGGAAAAAGCAGGTAAAATTTGGTATATTACACTCCGTGATAAGCTCACTGCAACAACTGATTTTCTCACTGCCGCTAATTTGACATTCGATGTGGCGGGAGAGATTTATGGAGAAAATAGTCCCGAACAAAATGCTGTACAAAAAGGGTGGGAGGAAGTTGGCATTGGTATAAATTTGGATAAACGAAAAGGGTGTGGCAGGATATTTGGCAGGATATTTAGTTTTAATTTCAATTGATTTGGCATTTCAGGAACCCTTCTATATATGGTTTGAGCGATCAGGTGGTTTTGCAGGAATTTCTACTTCAATTGAAATAGATAGCAAGTCTTTATCGTCAGAAGAATCAGAAGAACTCAAGCAATTGATTGATCGTTCAGGCTTTTTTAAGGATTATAAAAATGATAGTACTCCGGGAAATATGCCTGATCAATTTCAATATAAAATTTCCATTGAATGTGAGGGTGAAAAACAAACTGTAGAGTTTGGTGAATCTACAGTTCCGGAAAGTTTTCGTCCATTAATCAATTACATGACGCAAAAAGCCCGATTTAAAAGAAAAGATTAAGGTCGTTTTTTTTCAAAACTACCCTTGACAAGCCGAAACCAGATAGGCTATTTATATGAATAACGAACATCGAACAAGCATGCTTTGCAGGGGGTGTACGACATAATGCAGATTTATTTTTAATGAATTACCATGGCGCTTTAGCCCATGGGCAATTTACGCTAAGAAAGAAGCTCTTTAGCCAAAAAAATGTGACTAAATTTATGGCAAAAGCCAATTTGCAAAACTTTATTATCCACGGGCTAAAGCGCCATTAACTCATATAGATTTTCTGCAAAATCTGCAAATCGTCCTACACACCTTTGCTGGAAAGCAGGGCTATTTCACAACATATATTTTCGCAGGTAAATTTATTGGATCTAACAAAAGTCCTCAAAAACCTTTTTTGCACTTATCAGGCTTTTACTAAGCGCCTCAACGGTTCCCATCGTATTTGGCGTCCCGTTTTCAATAGCCTGCTCCAGCACCAGGTGAGGCTTGAGCTTATGGTTCTTCAACACAGTTGCAAGCCTGTTGTAGTCAATATCTCCTTCTCCAAATACTTCGCTCCAAATGCCGTTCTGCGATTGTCTTAAATGTACCTCCACAATTCTGTCGGCATACAATTTCACAATATCAAAAAGAGCTATCTGGGAATTCCCCGCTCCCCGGTAAATCCAATGTGCATCCAGGCACAGATGTACGTAAGCAGGATCAGTTCCGGTGAGCATGTGATGAAATTCGCGCGCACTCTCCCGCATCTCTGCATCGTGGTTGTGGTAGGCCAATTTGATGCCCAACGATTTTAATTCCTTTCCCAATAGGTTCAGTGCAATGGCCTGTGCTTTTAGCTGCTCATCGGTTTTATTTTCTTCGCTGCCCCAACTTAAAGGTGTGGGATTGCTTACTAATATTTCGACGCCTATCTTTTTTGCTTCTTTGGCAATGGCCAATATCTCACCAATATTTTTTTCAACAAGTTGCGGTTCATGCAAAACTGAATTCACATACATTGATTTTGATCTTATTTTATATTTGTCAAGAAAATCCTTGAGTTTACTCACCTCCGATGGACTGCTAAAAGATGGTTCATATCCTCTGAATCCGGATTCAAGGTAGGCCTTGAAGGACTCATCCGGATTTTCCATCCATGATTTATTTTCTCTTTTATAATAAGAAAACCAGGTGTATTGCTGGCAGGCTATTTTTACTTTCGGAACAATTACAGATGTGGAATAAAGGCTTTGGGGAGTGAATACAGTTGCTCCGGTGGTGATCGCAATTGATTTCAAAAAATTTCTTCTCTTTATCATGAATTAAAAGTTTGGACTTTTTAACGAATTTGATGAATTATCATGAGTTTTTATATAATAATATGTAATTTAATGACTTGAAAGCTTGTTTGCTTCCTGGCAAATTGAACCGATTACGTGTAGAGATTAACCAATTTTTAAGTAGTAAATCTAATTATCAATTTGTTACACTAATCCATCATAATCTCATGAAAATAATAAAAGTAGTAGTTGTATTGATCTTGTTCACGGTATTCAGTTGCGGAGATAAAAAAGCTCCAAAAAAAAAAGCAATGGAATTGCAAATGGAAACCATGAAAGTTAGCGCTGAATTGGAAGCCCAGATTGGCGAACGAGCCAGAGTTACTTTTCAAGCGCTTGCGACAAAATCTGAAAATCCTAAAAATCCGATGACAGATGCCAAAATAAAGCTTGGCAAAATTTTATACTTTGATACCAGGCTTTCGAAAGATGGTACCCAAAGTTGCAACACATGCCATGATTTAAATACATTTGGCGTCGATAACAAACCCACATCTCCCGGAGACGATGGAGGACTTGGTAGCAGAAACTCGCCAACGGTATTGAATGCAGCATTACACACCAGTCAATTTTGGGATGGAAGGGCAAAGGATGTTGAAGAGCAGGCGGGTATGCCGATTCTAAATCCGGTAGAGATGGCCATACCAAATGAAAAATTTCTGGTTGATCGGCTTTCTAAGGTACCAATGTATCAGAATTTATTTAAAGAATCTTTTCCTGATGAATCAAGTCCATTGACCTATATGAATATTCAACATGCCATTGCCGCTTTTGAACGTACATTGCTCACGCCATCAAAATTTGATCAATACCTGGCTGGGAATGCCAATGCCTTATCCGCTGACGAAAAGAAAGGCTTGAAAACCTTTATGGAAGTGGGTTGTACCACCTGCCATATGGGGAGCTTGCTGGGAGGCAATATAATTCAAAAATTTGGCCTGTATAGCGACTATTGGGCGCTTACCGGCAGTGATCCCATCGATGAAGGCAGGTTTGCGGAAACCGGTAATGAAGCGGAGAAGTACATGTTCAAGGTGCCTTCACTGAGAAATATCGCCGAAACCCATCCTTACTTTCACGATGGAAGTGTGGAAAGCCTCAAAGAAGCGACAAAAATCATCGCTAAATTAAACTTGAATATCGATCTTTCTGACGAACAGCTAGAGGATCTATTAACTTTCATGAACGCTCTTACATCTGACCTGCCGGCTGAGGTAAAACAAATGCCGGAAGAGTTGGTCAGCGCGCTATAATCCGAAATCATAATAATGAGGCTGCTCTATGCAGCCTCATTGTTCATTTAGCTTGTCGTTTATTCAATATATTTATTAATGAATTTCGTTTTTAATCATAAGATTTTACCATGAAGAGAATTATTACACTTTTGTATAGCCTGTTTCTTTTTACATCCATAGCATGTGGTCAGCAAGCAAATAATTATTTAGATGAATCTCCTGATGACTTTGACAAAAGACTTAGCTGGTTCAACGATGCCAAATATGGCATGTTCATCCATTTCGGTTTGTACAGCCAGCTTGGGGGTGAGTGGAAAGGTAAACAACCGGGGAAGTATGCAGAGTGGATTCAGTCCAACGCCGATATTGCCGCACAGGAATATGCCATGCTGGTCACCACTTTCAATCCGAAAAATTTTGACGCTGACTTCATCGCCGAGACCGCCAAAAAGGCCGGCATGAAGTACATTGTCATCACTTCCAAGCACCACGAGGGATTTTGCCTGTGGGACAGCAAGTATACCAATTATGATGTGGCCAGTACGCCATTTGCAGGTCGTGATATCCTGGCCGAACTCAGTGCCGCATGCAAAAAGTACGACTTAAAATTTTGTACCTATTACAGCATCATCGACTGGCATCACCCTTCACAAGAAAGAAATATGGATAGTAAGGATGGAGGAAGTCCCTGGGGACAGATAAGTATGAAACCCGGGAAGAAACAGGAATACATCACCTACATGAAAAATCAAATTAAAGAACTGATTGAAAACTACGATACGGAAATCCTGTGGTTCGATGGCGATTGGGTACACTGGTGGGACATGGAATCCGGTCAGGATCTTTACAACTATATCCGTGAATTAAAACCCGGTATTATCATCAACAATCGCGTAGCCAAACGCAAGGTTTTCAAAAAAGACTTCGGTACTCCTGAGCAGGAACATCCTGAAGGCGAACTAAAATACTACTGGGAAGCCTGCTATACGATGAACAACTCATGGGGATTCAAAAAGAGCGATACCAACTGGAAAAGCCCCGAAGTAGTCTATGAACATTTAAAGGACATCAACGGCAAAGGCGGCAACTTCCTGCTCAACATAGGCCCTGATGGTAATGGTGACGTGCCCAAAGAAAGTGTTGATATTTTGCTTGAAGTAGGTGAAATGCTAAAGAAAGAATAGGGGCCACTTTATCCAATCCATCTGCCCCTGTTGCAAATCATACGTAGTCGAGAATTAGCCTGGCGGTGCTACGATCCCTCATAAAAAGACTATGTATGCTTAGGCTGCCTGCTCTTACGAGGTCGTGGCAAATACTAAGACCAGTAGGAGTATCTTTGCGTGAATTACCAACAAGATTTCGATCTTTTATTTATAACATGTTTTATCCTTCATTCTATCCTTAAGTTCAATTATTATGGAATGCATATTGAAAACCGGCCTTCGGTTCCAATTTTATCTCCCAAAACATCTTCAAATGCAAACGTACCTGTAATTTCTCTTTGGTCACCTGAATTGCACTCAGATATGGACAGGGTACCTTCGGTAGCCATAAAAACCAAAGCTCCGTTTGAATCCATATAGCTAACAAAGAAAGCATTGTCGGAAGAGGAGGTGACATTCGAAAATGATGCATAAGATCCGCTGTCCATGCAACTGTCATCCGTAGCGTTCGGGTTTGTAAATGATATAGCTATTTGCTCTCCTTCGGCATTTTTTGCACGTATATCACCCCTTCGGGTGTCAATTCCGGTTTGCGGATCAGTTACAAAAAGTAATGTATTCGTAAAAGAAGTCGCTGTCCAGAGCGTACCATTAAGTTTAAATGTCAATTCACCCTGTGTGCAATCAAGTTGCTCAGGTTCTTCTATTTCATCCTTATCGCAGGACATGAAAACAAAAAATGATAAAATAATTAGTCCTAAAAAATAATTTGTCTTTTTCATTTTATTAATAAGTTAAATAATATTTAAAATTATGATCTGGTATCGGATTCATTTTTTCTACTGACAATAACTGTGTATTAAAAAAAATTGGATGTGCCAAAAAATTAAAGTGATGCTCATATTCAAATATTCTCGACAAAGCTTCGAAGATAAGACCTGACTTAAAAAATTATTTGGTCGTTATCATTAATTTATAACCAATGTATGATGGATGCAGATTTAATAACTTCTTAGCAAATACACCGCTCGTCCTCGAATGCAATAAGGATGTAACGCGTCCCTCACTAAAAATAGTATGTACGCTTAGACTGCCTACTCTTACGAGGTCGTAGTAAAAACTACGACCAGTGGGTGGTGGGTAGACTCGAAAAAAAATAAAACAAATTGAACGGTACCGGTGTTACTGAAAGGTATGTTTACTCATCATGGACATACGAGACATATTTTATAACTTAAACTTAAAAACCTACTACCATGAAAATCATCATCTTACCACGCTTACGCTTAGGACAATTGCAAGCCATTGCTAATAGCACGCTTACCATTTGTAAAAACTTAGTCCAGTTTGCCTCATCCCTCCTGGGTGTCGAAAATGCCTTCGTACCCTTCAAAGCCGGCATGCTCAAAAACAATGCATCGGCAGAGAAAAAAGGTGAACTCGATCAGAAGCGAGACAAGCGGGTGACAGGTTTCTTTGCCGTGATAGACGCAGAGGAAAAAATCGAAAATGAGGATGAAACCATTTTGGCGTCTTATGCAGAACTCGTGAAAATAGCCGATAAATATGGCCCGAGTATAAGAAGGTTGCCGAGAGATGAGGAGACCATAGCGATCGATAATTTGCTTGACGAAATCGATCAGATTGACATTACACCTTTGGTTCCTACAGGCATCCCCCGCTGGGTTCCTAGTTTGGAAGCGACAAATAATGCCTATAGAGATGCCTCCTCGAAGTATATAACGGACAGCGTAGAGGCAGACTCGACCGAAGCAGCGAGTATACAGGCCCCGGAACTGATAGACGCACTGGAAAAACTGTATCTAAAAATCTTTGCAAGCATTGCGCTCACTCCAAATGACGAATTGGAAAAAGCGTATGCAGAACTGGAAACCCTTGTGGATTCTATGCGTTAATATCTCTGGTTAGCAATTAATAATTTAGATAATAAATCCACGGTGACAAAAACGCTGTGGATTTGTTGTTTCTCACCTATAACAACCTGAAACAGGCTATTTCGGACTTCCGTACCCGTGTAAAAGCCAGGAATTCCGAATTCCGGCTTTCCGCAACCTTGCAATTGCCCCAAATTCCGAATTTCAGCAATCCCCGACCTTGCAATTGGTCGGAATTCCGAATTTCAGCGTTCTGCAGACCTGCGGAAAGCCGGAATTCTGTGCATGGGGAGTTTTTTCACTCTGATCACAGAATTGACCACCTATGGCCATGCACACCAGTTCTACGGCCGATCCCCAAAAAGAGTAAGTGGATACGGTGGCAATGTAAATACTTTGACCAGTGGGATGTATATTTTATATCCTGTTGGAAGAAGTTCAGACTAAAAGTTTATCTACCTGAGGATAGATCTAATTATTCATATATTGTCGTATGTCACAGGCTTGGTGAAGAAGAAGTTGATCATAACTCAATATTGTATTTAGCGAGAAGATTAATAAATCGGTTATCTTTAAAAAAACGTTTATAAATCTCTTCCTCTTTAATTGATTTAGACATGTTTTTTGTGCTTAATGAAAGCGCCAATTCGAGATTAACATAAAAGTCATTTAATTGGTTTTGTGCTGCCTTAATTTCAGCCAGTGTTCCATAGGCAATTCCTGCTTGAGGATTTAATTCAATGGCTTTATATATATCATTATAGGCTAAATCATATTTTTCTTTAAGTCTATACCAATTAGCACGAGCATTGTAAGTAGAGTAATCATTTGAAGAATACTTAATAGCATTGTCAAAATCTTTTTTCGCCAGTGTATCGTCACCCAAAGTGTGATATATGAATCCTCTTCTCATGAGAGATTCAGATTGATGCGGATTAATTTCAATCGCTGCATTTAGATGGGTTAATGCATTCTCATAATTTTTATCCGACATATAAGTTAATGCTGCGATATATTGAGGGTAGTAATGATTCGGGATTAACTTTATTAGTTTTAAGAAATCTTTTCTCGCCTCTTCTATTTTATCCAGATTATGATAAGAAACGCCTCTTCCTATATATGCATCAGTATTATTTGGATTTAATTCTATCGCTTTAGTAAATAATTCAATTTTTTCACTATTATCTTCACTAAAGTTTCCTTTCTCGACTAGTTTTTGTGATTCCTTTATTTTTTTGAACTTATTCACCTCATCAGGTGTTAATTCATCCTTAGTAATCTCTTCAAATAGTTTGATATAATCCCTAGAAATAGGAATTACTTGTGAATCTCTTTCATCATTTATTTTTAAGGTCTCTTTCAATTCCAATTCTCTGTCTGAATGTATTGTAAGAATTTCCCTGATTGTAAAGTTTTTATTAGATTTTTGTACAAAAGAATTAATTCTTTTTTGAGTGCTTTCTTTTATAAGCTTTTCATTTGCTCTTTCTTTTGGCGTTGATGGAAATGGAATCCTCGTTATAACAAAATTTATTTTTGGTGTTTTTCTCCCGAGTTGGTTTTCTTTATTTAATAAGCTTACTATTATATTCTTTGAGCCTTCAATGTTCTCCTCATTGTATGAGGCAAGCAATACAATTTCATCTGCGAAAAGTGACAAACCAATGCCACCTATTTCGGTTATGCCAGTTCTTGAATCAATTAAAAGAAAATCAGGCTTTAATTCCTCCTTTATTTTTTGTTTTAGATCTAGAAAAAATGGGATTCCTTGACTGTTATCACCATAAAATAATTTATTCCAATCAATGGAAGAAAGTTTTGACCAGTAGTCTTTAGTATACACATTTCCGGCTGGAATTATTCTCATTGGAGCACTTTTAATCGATTTTACTCTAATGTCATATGAATATTTATGTATAGAATTTGGGACAGTATTCTTTTCAACGAATTCAAAAATGTAATCTACTATTCCATTCTTGAAATTAGTATTTACATACTTATTGAACTTGTAATGTAATCCAGGTGCTTCTAAGTCGAAATCGAGTAAACAAACCTTCTTGCCAAATTCTGATAATCTTGTTGCTATATTTGCAAGACATAAAGATCTGCCTACTCCTCCTTTATATGAATAAAATGTTATTGTTTTCATACAAAAATACTTTTTACATTACAAATACTGATCTTCTATCTTTAATTCTCTGTTGCAGATCCTCCATGCTTTCCTGATCAACATCTTCTGGTAATGAAAAAGTTGAACTAATCAATATAATTTTTTCAAACCATAATTTAAGATGCAAAGCCTCACAAATTTGTTGTAGCCTTGCATAACTAGCATTTGCAAAATCTTCAGATTCGTATCTTTGAATTTGTTGTTCTTTTAGACCTAGTTTTTCAGCTAATTGTTTCTGGGTTAGGTTTGAAGCAATTCGCGCCTCAATTATGATTTCATGTATATTATAAAAATTTTTAGTCTCGATTACATTGAAATTTCCATTTTTAAGGTTTTCATATTTTTCTAATTCTTCTGTAAGTTCATTATATTGGCTCTCTAGAGCTGAAATCTGAATTTCTTGAAGATCATTAGGATTATTTAGATGTTCATTTCTTAATTGTTCTAGTGCTTTTTCAAATTCTGAAATGCTTTTTTTTGTGATTTTATATTGCTTTTCATTTTTTATCATAATCGTCGAGATTTAAATGAATAATTCCTTTTGGTTTTCCAGTGTTTTTATCCTTTTGAAAGAAATCTAGAAATATGTCCCCTGAAATTGGCTCAGCAATGAAAGTTGCAGGGAAAAACTCACCCTTATATCTTGCTTTTTGAGCAGCACGTCTATTATCAAAGGTTTTAAGTATTTTATTAAGTTTGCTTATTTCTACATTGTCTTCATTCCAACATGCATCAAAGTCCCCTGGTAATTCTTTTGAAGTCACAAAACTTCCATCAAGATATAATGTTTTACATCCTGAAATTTTTAAATCCTCAATACCTTGTTTTAATCCTTTTAGCAACATCTTTCTTCTAAGATTATACCCAAATCTTTTTTCTAATTCACTCCAATTACTTAGATGTTTACCCAATGGAAGATTACCGTCTTTATTAAAATCTGGGATCATGTTTAAACACAACAATATAGTTGTGTTTAAACATACGAATAAAATAATCTGTAGTTGAATAATATTACATTTTTTTTATAGAAGATAATGAATGCCATATTTAGGTTATCAACGATTGAAGATCGCAAACAGATCCCGGATGCAAGGTCGCTAAGGCTCCCATGTCCGGGATGACGGCTTTTTATTGATTTGGCTTGAGCTCCCTTATCGACGCTCTTCCTGATTTGTAAC
>SDBV01007775.1_pt1 | contig 14587 bp, 10 predicted proteins | sample 2277081 | NCBI WGS metagenome assembly SDBV01 (sample SAMN10402039, study PRJNA504765) | marine sediment metagenome | isolation source: marine sediment core GS10_PC15, 223 cmbsf | place: Arctic Ocean: Southern Knipovich Ridge | collected 2010
TGGCAATGCACTGGCCCGCATATCCGGCAGGTTGAGATTCAGCGTTACAGGCGGCCTCGGAAATTACGAGTTCTGGCGGAGATGGGTCGTCTGGTTAAGAAGGGGCTGAGTTTTCGTCGATAGCAACGGTTAGATTGGACGCAGAACCCCTGCCCGCGCTATGTTGCGTGAGTGTCCCACCAGCTCCATCCTAACTAAGGAGTACCTCCCATGAATCGTCGTCTCCTGTTGTCGGGCATGGCTGCAGTCGGCTTGGCGTTGGCCATCGGCATCTCGAATGCTGAGGCCGGTCTTTTCGCCAGGCTGGGTTGCTGCCAGCCCACCACTTGCGCGCCGGCCACCTGTGAACCGGCCACATGCGCGCCGGCCACATGCGAGCCCGTGACCTGTGCCCCGAAGACGTGCCGCCCGAGGTTCCGGCTGTTCACTTGCCGTCCGAGGACCTGTCGTCCGACGACGTGCTGTCCGGTCGATACGTGCGAGCCGGTGACATGCGAGCCGGTGACATGCGCTCCGAAGACGTGCTGCCGGAAGTTCCGGCTGTTCACTTGCCGTCCGAGGACCTGTCGTCCGAAGACTTGCTGCCCGGTTGAAACTTGCGAGCCGGCGACATGTGAGCCTGCGACTTGCGCCCCGGCGACTTGCGAGCCGGCGACTTGCTGCCCGAGGACGTGCCGTCCTCGTTGCGGTTTGTTTGCACGGTTGAGGGCCAGGTTGGCTGCCTGCTGCAAGCCGTCCTGCTGCGAACCCGCCTGCTGTGAGCCCGCCTGCTGCGACTAGGTGGAGAACACCGGCAGTACGAGTTTGCCCTGGATTGGGGTTCGAGCCGAACTGTCTCAGAACAAGACCAGCGGTCCGATCGGTTTTCGATGGGACCGCTTGGTTATTTCTTGGGAGCAATGCTATTCGGGGTAGAGCTTGGTCGAGAGGTATCGTTCTCCCAGGTCGGGCAGGACCACCACAACCAGCTTTCCCTTGTTCTCCTGGCGGCGTGCGAGTTGCAGTGCGGCCCAGGCCGCTGCACCGCTGCTGATCCCGCACATCACGCCTTCCTGTCCGGCAAGGCGTCGAGCAGTGTTGACGGCGTCTTCATCCTGGACTTGGACCACGTCGTCGATTATGTCCAGGTTGAGCACATCGGGGATGAACCCGGCACCGATCCCCTGGATGGTGTGTTTTCCCGGTTGGAGGGGCTGGCCGGCGAGTTTTTGGGTAATCACGGGGCTGGCGGCCGGCTCGACGGCCACCATGCGGACGTCTGGTTTGCGAGACTTCAACACCTCGCCCACTCCGGTAATCGTGCCGCCTGTACCGACGCCGGAGACCACGACGTCGACCGCCCCGTCGGTGTCGCGCCAGATTTCTTCGGCGGTGGTCTTGCGGTGGATCTCGGGGTTGGCCGGGTTCTTGAACTGCTGGGGTATGAAGTAGTTGGAGTGTTGGGCGGCGAGTTCTTCGGCCCTTCGCACCGCGCCGGGCATTCCTTCGGCGGCAGGGGTCAACACCAGGTCTGCTCCCAGGGCCTTGAGCATTCGACGACGCTCGAGGCTCATGCTTTCCGGCATGGTGACCATCAACTTGTAGCCGCGGGCGGCACAAACAAACGCCAGGGAGATCCCCGTATTGCCGCTGGTCGGCTCCAGGACAACGGTCTCTTGGTTGATCAAGCCGTCCCGCTGGGCGGCGTCGATCATGGCAGAGCCGATGCGATCCTTCACGCTCCAAAGCGGGTTGAGGTTCTCCATTTTGGCCAATACCGTGGCCACACACCCTTCGGCCACTTGGCGCAACCGGACCAGGGGTGTGCCGCCGATCTGTCCTGTGATGTCGGTGTAAGTCCGACTGGAAGTCTCAGAGGCCATGGCATTCCTTTCAGGCAATAGGATCGAGATTCAGCGCGCCGGCGGCCGCGCCGGCAATCGGTTTGGAAAGTGGCTGCGGACCTGAAACGGAGGGATTATAATCATGCTTCCAAACATAGTCAATTGTGGAGTCCCCGCGCGGTCCGCCCGGGCTTCGATAGAGCCAGCATGACCGGGCACCACCCGTTACTGGGAGGCGATCCTCTTGCGGCATTATTGCCGATTGACGGTTTCAGGTACAGCCTGAAGCGGCGGGCAGGGGCACCTCGGTGTCGGGCAAAGCAGTGCGGCGCGGAGAGTCTCCGGGCCGGCGGGGCTGTCCCTTTTCCCGGCCCGCAGATAGAATTGCCGTGATGGATACCCCCTCTGCGAGAGAAGGCGACTCTGTGGGTGGCACCGCGGAGATTCCCCCAGAGTGGCTCGAAGAGTTCGAGGCGGCCGCCCGCCGGCCGCTTCGCCAGCGTTTCCGGTACGCCTTCATCAAGACCTACAGGCCGGTCCTGGACGACGCCCCTTATCGATCCTTCGACACCATGGCCGAGTACCGCCGCTGGTGCGAGGAGAATTTGCCGGATTGGTTGGGCTATGGCCGCGTTTGAATACCGTCAGGCCGAGGAGATTCGCGATGCGCTGAGCCGGCATGGTGTGCGGTACCTGTTCATCGGCAAGTCGGGGGCGATCCTGCTGGGGTTTCCGGATACCACTCAGGACGCGGACCTGTTTGTAGATCGCACGCCTGAGAACTGCCGGGCACTGGTCCCGGCGTTACGAGAACTGGGCTTCGAGCTGACCGACCAGCAGGCGGCCGAGATCGAGCGCGGCAAGGACTTCGTCCAGCTCAAGAACGGCCCTTTCGACCTGGACCTGGTTTTTGCGCCCGATGGAATCGAGCGATTCGAAGACGCCTGGCAGCGACACGTGGACGTGGAGGGCTTTCCGGTCTGCCACCTTGACGACATCATCGCCAGCAAGGCGGCAGCCAACCGAGCCAGAGACCGCGAATCTCTGCCGCGGTTGCGATCGTTCCGCGAGTACTGGCTGAGAAATCAGCGTTAGAGCAAATGCCAACAAGCTTCATTGTCGGCACCGCTCAGACCGGCATCCATAGTGGTGGTAACGTCGATACCACGTTGTCGTAGGCCGGCGGCAATGGCAGGGTGGACGTGCTCATCCAGATGAAATCGTATCGTCGTGGCCACTGGCGGCGGCCCGTTTCTGGGGAAGTCTTGGGGGATTGTCTTTAATCATGGCGCTGACAAGCTCCTCGGCGTCCTGGATCTCCTGCCTGATCTCTTCGCGGTGGTCGTGGTAGTAAGCCAGGGCGGCGTGAACACCGGCGAGCGTCAACTGCGGAAACTGCGCGACGATTTCATCGGCCGTGAGCCCTTGAAGTTCGTGCCAGACCATCACGTCCTGAACACGGATTCGCGTTCCCGCGATGCAGGGCTTTCCACCACAAACGCCGGGCCGCGACTGAATATGCCTGGTTATAGTCGGTTCGTCCATCCGCGCCCTCCTTAATCAGAATCTCGCGTCTCATTATACCGCAATCCGAGTGAACACGGCAAGGCGGAGATCATTTGCGGTTACCGGCTTCAAGCACCGCCTTGGCGTGTCGGGCCAGGTGGCCCCGGAGGTCCTTGGTGTAGGACTGGAGGATCTTCTTGCCGATGCCTTGATGGTCGCCGCAGCGGTAGAGAGACCGGGCCAGCAACAGCTCGCGTAGCGACTCGCGTCGGGTTTGCACCGCGTTGGTCCCGCCGGGGGCTTCGCGCCGGCGGGCGATCTCGATCGAGGAGTGGACGTGGCCGGTCATGCCGGGCTTTTCAAGGAGCCGGGCAAGCGGCGCGGCGGCGGTCTTGTCGCCGATCAGCTCCAGGGCCAGTCCGGCGGCGCGATGGTGCGAGAAGTCGTGCTGCGGTGTGAGCGAGTTGAGTTTTTCCAAGACCACCGGCACCGCCCGCGGGTCGCGGGCTCGCCCCATGATCACGATCAGGTTGTCCAGCGGGCTCAGCGCGGAGCCGAACTGGCCCATGCCCTGGTAGTTCCAGCCGCGATCCCAGCCGGCGGCCCGAACCTCCGAGAGCAGGACCTCCAGGCCGGTGGTGTCGCCCAGGGTGGCCAGCGCGCGGGCGTAGGCCAGTTTGTGCCGGGAGTCGGCGGCCGCATAGGCCGCTTTTAACAGCGGCAGCGCCTTCTGCGGATTGGCCAGGATCACGGCGGCGCCCTTCTGGCCCCCTTTGATGTTCTCTACGGCCCGGGCGATCTTCTCGCCGGAGAGGGGATAGGAATCCTCGTCGCTGAGCACGCTGGGGGGCAGGTTGCGGATCTCGACCAGGTGCTCTTGCAGCGCGGTTAGATCGATTTTGCGCGGGGGCACGTTTGCCTCGGCGGCCATGGCGGCGGCCACGCCGGCGGCGTAACCCCCGTTCTGGATATCCGGCTGCATGCGGATCAGGGGCACGGCGTCGCGGTGGGCGCTGATTCCCAGCCCCACCACCAGGATTCCCTCCAGGCCCTTGGGCAGCATGGCGCGATAAGGTACGTTGACTTTGAAGCCACCCTTTTCGGGATGTTCCAGCAGCAGATAGGGATCGACCGTATAGCCGTGGGTGTCGAAGTTGCTGTAGGCCTGCACCACCGAATCGGGATAGGTGCGCAGGTTCATCTGATCCAGGATGCCGATCGTAAAATCTCCCACGATCCGCCGCCGCTCGCGGGTATCGACCAGCCGGCCGTGGTCGAAGGCGTCGGCGTACTTGTCCTTGGAGTGGACCATCAATTGCCAGACGTCGACCATGTCGGTCTCGTCGGTGACGGTGAAGTCGGTGTTGTTGTAGGTTTCTCCCAATTTGCGGCCGGGCAGGCCGGTGCCCTGCATGCCGAATTCCGAGGCGTCGGTGTACATGCACTCGGCGCCGGCCGCCGCGGCCACGTCGGCGTTGCCGGTGGCGTCGATCACCGCATGGGCCAGCACCACCCCGCGGCCTTGCGGCGTGGCGACCACGGCGCCGATCACGTGTCCATCCTCGACCACCGCCCCGCAGCCGATACTGCCGAACCAGATCTCGCCGCCGGCGTTGAGCAGTTGGGTTCGCCACCACTCCATTTTTTGTTCGATCACCCAGCTTCCTTCTCCCGGGACGGTGGCGGTGAAGCCGACGCGGTTTCCCCAGTAGTATTTAGAGATGGCCCCCTGTGTGCCCACACCGCCCAGTCCGTGGAGGTATTCCACCACCAGGGTCTTGGCGCCTTTGCGGGCGGCGGCGATGCCGGCCGGTGCGCCGGAGGTCCCGCCGCCGATCACGACCACGTCGTAACGGCCCAGCACGGGCAAGGCCCGGGATTGTTGGGGGATGGTCGGCAGTTTTTCAGTCGGTCGGACACCCAGCAGAGTCTCTCGCACTTCGCCGGCGGCGAGGAGTTGGCCCGGGGTGGTTCCCGGCAATCTCGCCCCGGCCGGTTCGCCCAGCGAGGCGGCCTCGGCGGCCGCGGCCTTGCCGATCCGCCGGCCCAGATCGATCAAGGCCAAAGGCCGCATCAGTTGTTCGGCCTCCTCTCGGGAGACGTCGGCACATCCGCCCAGGATGTAGACCCGCGGGACCCCCGCCGGCCGAAAGGCCTCCAGCGGCAGCTTGTGGGCACTCTGCCGGGACCCCGCGGCCTCTTGGCGGCCGTACACCGGGTCGGGCGGAACCTCGAACAGGCAGTCGGAGGTGAACTGCTGCTCGGGGTGATAGGTCATGCTGCGGGCCTGCTGATCGGCCGCGGCCCGGGAGGCGTAGCTGCCGTCGTTGACCGACAGCCGGAGCGTGTACTCGATGACCGGGAAGGTGCCGCTGGAGGTCTTGGCCCGGTTCGGATAGGGTCCGCGGAACGGGGGCGAGATGGTACGCGCTGAGAGGTTCTTGCCGCTTTGGACCTCGCCGCCGATGACCACGCGTTTGAAGGTGTGCACGCCGGGCGGATAGCCGCGGAACCTGGCGCCGGCCAGACGGGCCACCACGGCCCGGTCGGTGGCGTCGATGATCGTCTTGGCCACGACTGCTTGGCGCCCGGCCCGATTGGCCATCACGATGCCGCAGGGGTTGCCCGCCGTGTCGCGCAGCACGCCGGTGGCGTAACAACTATAGAGGAACTGCACGCCGGCCTCCAGCAACACTTGATCCAGCACCCGCTTCACGTGCATCGGCCGCGGCATCGGCGGCTTCTTCGAGGGCACTTCCGCCGCTGCCGGTGCGGGGGCAATGATCTCGATCTCCCCCAGCAACATCCGCTCCATGCCGGCCCGCTTCTTCACCGAAAGCTTTACGTAACGGGCCGTCACGTCAACGGGGGCCGAAAGGCTAAACGGGGCGTCGCCGTCGGCGGTCGGTTTATCGTTCTTGATCAGCGCGATCTGCTTCCAGCTCTCCTTGTCGTCGCCGGCAAAGACGGTCACGCTCTGCACGTCGAAGTTGCTGCCTCCCGCTGCGGTGGTGCGGCGGAACGCAACCACGCGGACCTCGCGAATCGGCTGCGACCGCTTCAGGTCGCACGTGATCACAGCGTCGCTGTTGTACTGCACGCTCTGGGTGGGGGCGCTGGCGGCGCGGCCGTCGCTCAACATGCCGGGCGGGCTGGTGTCCTTGTGTACCGCCTGGCTGGGCACGTCGACCTCGTAGCTCAGCTCGATGCGATTGGGATCGGGGCCCGTACTGTCTCGGACCGGGTCGGCAAAGATCCGCTTCGCCAGCGGGGCCGAGGGCACTTCGCCGTCTTCCAGCCAGAGCCGCAAGGTGGCGGTCATGTCGTCGCCCAGGTAGGGATAGGGCGCTGCCAGGAAGACCTTGGCCCCGCCCTCGGCCGCAGCCACGGCCGCACTGACTGCGCCCGTCCCCCCGCCGACCACCACCACGTCGACCCCATAGGCCACGGGGATCTGGCGGGCCGATTCGTTGACGGTTGTCTCCGGGCGGCCCACGGTGGGCGCAGCGAGCAGACAGAGCAGTGACGAAAGCACTACGGAATATCGGACGATCATGGCGAAGACTCCCCGGGTGGATGAAGCGTTTGCCGAGCAAGCTTCCGCTATTATAGGGAGTCTCAAGACAAGAATACAGCATCCCACGCCCCGTGCCACGGCCGTGTCGGCCGTGTTGAGAAAACGCCAGAGTTATGCCACCTGGAGCCGGCATTTGGCACGGCTGATACAGCCGTGGCACACGGTACCACGAACCACGCCCCGTGCCACGGCCGTGTCGGCCGTGTTGGGCCATCGCGTGGCCCCCTCGCCCGACGGATTTGCGTTGTGGTAGACTCAATCGCATGACACGCGCCCACCGCAAGCGCAAGGTCACCTACAACGAACCCGGACATGCCCACTTCGTGACCTATTCCTGCCATCAGCGACTCCCACTGCTGTCGAAAGATCGTTCGCGCCGGTGGGTGGTGGAAGCGATTGGGCGGGCCCGTGCGAAGTTAGATTTCAACTTGTGGGCCTACGTCATCATGCCCGAACACGTCCACCTGCTGATCCATCCACGTCGCGAAACGTATAGCATGCGCTGGATCCTGGCAGCCCTGAAGCGTCCGGTATCCGGCCAGGCAAAACGCCACCTACTGGAGACGAACAACCTGGTGTGGCTTGATCGGCTGACGGTGACCAAGGGCCGAAAGAGCGTATTTCGTTTCTGGCTGCCGGGCGGAGGCTACGATGAGAACTTGTGTAGCGATCGGCCGATCCACGAGGTGATCGACTACATCCATGCGAACCCGATGCGCCGCAGGTTGGTCGAGAGGCCAATTGACTGGTATTGGTCGAGTGCCCGGTTTTGGGAAGACGGCCGATCGGGTCCGCTTAAGATGGACCCCGTGGTTTTGTAGCCTCGCCGCGGTCTTGCTCCAGCACGGCTGGCACAGCCGTGGCACGCCATGCTGCACGCCACGATCCCGTGACACGGCCGCCGTCAGTTCTACCTGCTCGGCAGTGACCTGGTGAAGGGCTGATCGGTCATCAGGGACCGCAGGACGGCGGTTTGCAGATCGTAGGGCAGCAGGCTCTTGGCCGGCGGGGGCAGGTCCCAACTGCCGCGCATGCTGGCGTTGTTCCACAGCGAGCCGAAGCCGACCAGCGTGACGGCGCCCTTGCCGTACCGGGCCGTGGTGCCCAGCGGGGTCTGGGGGTCCAGCGCCACGAACGGCTTCCCGCCGCTGACTCTCCAGGCCGAATTCACTGCGATCTCTGCCCAGAGATTCCCCTCGTCGTCTGCTATAGTGAGTGTGCCGGGCGGTACGGTCTGCCGGTCGACGGATAGCCCGAAGGGTTTTAGCAAATCGTTAGCCGTAGAGGCCTTGTTGTGGGGCGAGTCGACAACCAGCAGTTTTCCGCCGGCAGAGACGTACTCGACCAGGCGGTCGCGAAACTCGTCGTCGACGCCGCGGCTGGGGTGGTAGATGACCAGGGCGTCGCCGGCCAGTGCCTCGGCTCCGCCGGTCAGCGTCTCGGCTCCGCCGGTCAGCGTCTCGGCTCCGCCGGTCAGCGTCTCGGCTCCGCCGGTCAGCGTCTCGGCTCCGCCGGTCAGCGTCTCGGGGCCGGCGGCACGCGCGCGGGAGTATCCGAGTTGGGAGATCCACATCTCCGAAAGCCCGAAGCCATCGTCTTCCTCGGGGGTGGTGCCGGGCTCGGGCAGGGGCACCTCGGAGATGGTCCGATCGACGACCACGTGTCCGGCAGAGAACTCCGTCACGGGCTCCCCGTCCATCAAGGCGCGCAGCAGGGCGAACTGCACGTTGTAGCGGACGTAGGTGTCGGAGGTGAACAGCATGTTGGCGTCGGGCTGGATCACCCAGACGTGAGGTGTAGTCAGGAAACCGAAGGCGGCGTCGTCAAGCAATGAGCCGAAGCCGATGGCCATTACGCTGCCCTGCCGGTAACGGGCGACGGCGCCCACGGGCGTGTCGTCGACGCGGGCTATCGGCTCTCCGCCGGTGACCCTCCAGCTTCGTCCGGTCTCGATGCCCGGCCAATCGTCGGTCAGTGTCAGCATGCCACTGACGGCCCGGTCGTGATCGACCGAAAGCCCGAAAGGCCGCAGCAGGCTGTTGGCCGTCGAGGCGTCGTTTTCGGGCGAATCGACGACCAGCAGCTTTCCGCCTTGGGCGACGTAGCGTTCGAGCCGCCGGTGAAACTGCGGGCTGACCGAGCGGCTGGGGCAGAACACCACCAGGGCGTCACCGGAGAATGCAGCGGGGCCGCTGGCTCGCCGAGTATAGTATCCCAGGCGCGGGATCCACTGCTCGAACATCCCGTATCCCCCGCCGTCACCCTGGGCGTCGGCACCTTTGCAGAGCGGGACCTGGGAGGTGGTACGGTCGATCACCACGCAGGGCAAGGCCCGGTCGGGTTTGGGCACGGGTACGGGCATGGCCCGGCGTCCGGCGGCCGCCACGGCAACGCCGGCCACCACCCAACCGCAGGTGCCGGCGGCCAGCAGCACCAGCCACAGCCCGCCGCTTTCCGCGGGCGAGGCCCGGTGTACCGCGCGGGCCAGCCACAGCCCCGGGGCCAGCGGCAGCAGCCCCAGCAACATCAGCCAGGGGCCGGGGTCGCCGCGGTTGCGGTGATTGAGCCAGTCGGCCATGCCGCGCAACAATTCTGCCTTGCCGGGCTGAAAGGCGCAGAAGTTCGAGAAGATCGTCGAGTCGCCGAAGGCCAGCACGCGTCCCTTCCCATGGCGGGTGGCCCAGAGCTGGATGAACGCACCGTAGCGCATCTCGGGGCGATGCTGGGGCATGGGAAAGTAGTTGTCGGGGTGGTAGTCGGGCGGCAGGCTCCACAGGCCCGTGCTGAGGATCACCGGCCGGCCGCGGCTGAAACCGGGATCGATCGAGCAGGAGATGGCGAAGTCCATCGGCGGAAGGTGTTGCACCACCGGATGGGGCACCCAGTCTGCCGTGGGTACCCAGTCTGCCGTGGGCACACTGGGCCGGCGGTACAACTGGTCGTAGGGCGACTCCATGCCGAACAGCAGGTCGTGCCGGAAGGTGAACCCCATCTGCCGGGTGATGTCGTTCATATACGTTCCCGAGTTCTCGAAGTTGGTGTGCTCGCCGATCAGCAGCAGTCCGCCGCCGCGCCGCACAAACCGCACGACCGCCTCCACTTCATCCCTGCTGTAGCGTGCGGTGGGCGTTTTGATCACCAGCACGTCGCACTTGGCCAGCGTGTCGTTGTCGATCTTGTCGGACTCGAGCAGTTGCGACATCTCGAAGAACTGGGAGAGATACTTGTAGACGGCACCGTAATTGTAGCCGGAGTCGTGGCCGAACCACTTGGTGTCGTAAGGTTGCGTGGTCGGCTCCCAGGTGGAGTGGCGTTCGACGAACATCACGCGGCCTGCCTGCGGAGTGCCCACCGGATCCCAGGTGAGGGCCGTGGTAAACACCGCCGCGGCCAGCAGGAGCATGGCGGCGGCGGCCGGATAGTGCCAAGGCTTTGTTTCGGCGGCCGGAGGCTGGTCCTGCGCGCCGGCCGCTTCGGGTCCGTCACCGGCCGGCAGGCGGACCAGTCGCCAGGCCAGGAGCACGGCCGGAAGCAGCATCACCAGGTGTACCCAGGGCGAGAGGAACTGGTTCATCACGTGCAGGGGCTGCTGGGGATCGGAGCGGATCACCCGATGCAGGTAGAGGGCCATCAGCCCTCCGGCACGGACCGGCAGCCAGAGGGCCACCAGCAGGGCCAGAATTCCCGCCGCGCCGAGCCAGGCCGGCCATCGCTTGCCGCGGGGCAGGCCGCTCCAGGCAGCCAGGCCCAAGATCACCAGCGAGCCGACAAAGAAGCAGAGCGTGGGCGGATCCAGAAGCAACTCCCAGGTCGCCCCCAGGCGATGCACCTGGCGGATGGAGTGCATCACCACGGTCGAGCCGTCGGCCACCGCCTCGATACCCAGCAGGCGGGCTACGCCGGCCAACAACTCCGGCAGCGGCCACGGCAGCTCATGGGATCGGGCCGTCCAGGCGGTATAGGCCGCCATCGAGAGCCCCTGGGCCAGCATCACCACGCCGGCCGCAAGGGCTCCCCGCCCCAGCCACCGCGGCCAGTCTCGGGGAATCGGCAGAAGCTCGAGCGCCAGGCCCACCACCATCAGCAGCGGCGCCGCTCGCAACGGCCAGGGCGCGAACCAGACGGCCGGCAGCAGCAACACCAGGGCGATCCATGCCTCGCGCCGCCGGGGTCCCCGCTTTATGCTCCCGCCCAACAACACGGCGCCGGCAACCACCACCGCCACCCAGGCCAGCCGGTTGGCCGGGAAATAGTAGCCTATCCCCAGCAGCCACGAGATGGCCAATAGCGCCACGCCGATCCAGGCCCGCATCATGGTGTCACCTCGTCGCCGGCCGTGTCGTCCTGGGTGGGATCTTCTGGCGGCAGTTCGCCGGGCAGTTCGGGTTCTTCGGCGGGCAGCTCGGCCGGTAGTTCAGGCTCGGTCTGCCGCGGAGGCGACGGAGTCCAGTCCTCCTGGTCGGTCACGTGGGTGAGCAACCAGCGCCAGAAGTCGACGTTTTCGGGCATTGTGTTGACGGTGGATTCCAGGTTCTGGTTCACGGCCAGATAGGTGTCGCCGATCACGACCACCCATCCGTCTCCCACCGGACGGCTGACGGCGAACGGCCGGTCGGTGGTGCCGTCGGACCACTGGGCCATCTTCCAGCGGTCCGGCTGGTTGCACTCGACCTCCCAGCTTGCATAGGACTGCATGGCCGCGGTGAACTCGTCGGTGTTGAGGTAGAGCGTGCTGACGGCTCCCAGGGGTGCCGGTTCGCGGATCTTCTCCCCGGGCGCTACCGGCGAGTGCGGAACCTTAAAGCCGAACTCTTCGATCAGCTCCCGGCTGGCGGCCACCTCTTCGGCACCGGCCATGCAGATGAACGTCCCGCCGGCCTTGACGAAGTCTTGCACGGTCTTTTGTTCTCTGCGGGAGAACCGCCGGGCGGGGCCGATCGAGATCAGCAGCTCTGCGTGTTCGAGCCGCTGGGGGGTCAGCTCCGGCAGCAACAGCGGCAGGTATCCGCTGCGGATCAGGGTCCGCGAAAGGCCGGCGATGCCGAAGTTGCCCCAGGTGTCGGTGCTGTAGGCCTCCAGGTGCGAGGCGTCGATGCAGGCGAGCTTGGGGCCGGTATTGTGGCTGCCGGGCAAGACTCGGGTAGTACGGTGAGCGATCGCGGCGCAACCGATCAAGCAGCCGGCCAACACGGCGGCGGCCACGCCGGTGCGCAGCGCACTTGCCTGCCATGCCAAGAGTCCCACAAACGCCGCAATGGCCAGCAGGGCCGCCAACTGTCGCCACCACGCCTGCGGGCTCACCGGCCGGCCGGCCAGGTAGCCCAGCAGCCGCCCGGCGAAGGTGTAGGAATTGGCCAACACGTCGTTGTGCAGGCTGGAGGTGTCGGCCAGGAGGACCACCGTTCCTTGTCCCAGCGGCTGTTCAGCGGCCAGGATCAGGTCGCCCAGCTTTTCGCCGGGGTCGTATTGAGCCGCGCCGGCAGCCACGGCGTCGCTTCCCGGGTCGCTCCAGGCCCAACGTCCGACTACCAGCGGCCGGGCGGGCCAACCGAGTTGAATCGACGAGCCCATCGTCAGGCCGAAACGGTTGCGGCCATCGCCGATGCCGGCGGTGGCCGCGTGGGCCAGCGGCTGACAGGTGTGTTCCCAGTTGTTCGTGGCCGAGTTGGCCGTGTCCCGGCGGACCCGCATCGCGGTCGGCTCCAGCAGGTCGTTCAATGTGCTCTGGGAATCACCCTGGCGGATTTCGGGATCGGCCACCAGCAGCAGCGAGCTGCCGCCGCGGACGAACTCCCAGATGCGGTCTAAGGTCTCCGGTTGCTGCGACCAATCTTGATCGGGGTGCAACAGCAGCAGCACGTCTGCCTCGTCGAGGTCCGCTGCCGACAGATCGGCCGACTTGACGAACTTTCCGCCCAGGCTCTCGACAAACGGCTCCAACATCCCGTACATGCCGGTCGACCGGGTGTCGAACTGCGGCTTGTCCCAGTCGAGGAATCCCTCTTGGTTTGCCACGACCGTCTTGCCGCCGAGGTCCGACTTGCCCAGGCTCAGTAGGGTCAACAGGGCAATCGCCAGGGCCAATCCGGCGGGGCCGAGTTTCAGCAGGGCGTCGATCTGCCGGGCGGATTGCCGCTGCCTTTCGGGCTGGGCTACCGGCAGCCACGCCGCCCAACGAAACATCAGCGTCGCGATCGTGGCGTGGATCACCACGGCCAGTGCGGGCAGGTTCCAGGGCAGCAGCGTGCGGACCGCGTTGCCCCAGGTCCAGATGCCCAGCCGACTGTTGTCGGCCTCCGGCGGGAGCACCACCTCGGGCAGGGCCGCCAGGATCTGGCCGTAGTAGGCCAACACGGCCAGGTAGACCAGGTGTCCCAGCAGGATGGCCACGGCGGCGAAGATTGCCCGCGGAAGTCGCGGCGGCGCGGTGCAGACCAGCCAGCCGGCGTAGAGGGCGGCCATCAGGACGAGGAAATCGACGCCGCCGAAGCTGGCGCCCAGGGAGAGCGGATGGCCCGAGATCGTACCGGCCAGCCAGCCCAGCGTCCGGCCCAGCGCATCGGCCGCCAGCCAGACCGTGGGGATGGAGTCGGATGCCAGGCGGAAGACGGCCAGCAGGGCCGTGGCCAGCGCCGCGATCAGGATCACGCGACCGCTCAGGGTGTCCCGCGACGGGACCAGGGCGGCGGTGATCAACGTGACGGCCAGGACGTTGACTGCCGGCAGTGCCGCGGCGGTCATGATCAGGCCCAGGACCAGGGCCGCTGCGAGGGCCAGCCAGCCGACAGCAACGTCGCGCCGGGGCCAGCCGGCAACCACCGTCGCGCCCAGGGCCAGCCAAGTAAGCGCATGCCGCAACGGATGGGCCAACAGGCCGGTTGAGCCCGCCGCAATCCACGCAGCCGCCATCGCGGCCACGACGACCACAATCGTCGAAAGGGGTGGGGCAGACCTAGAATCGGTGTTCGCTCTGTCGTCGTTGCGTCGGGACATGATCCCCGTGAATTGGCACCGCCGTACTGGTCGCAAAGCCGTATAGTATGGCCACCCGGCCAGCGTTGAGCAAGGGCGATTTGGGGCCGGTGGCCGCGGCGGCCGAACGGGAGGCATCTCTGTTTAGCCCCTGTTTAGCCCCCGCGGCCACGCGGGGGACACTTGTGTCGACGTTTCAGCCAGGGGAGAATCGCGGTCATGGTTATCGGCTATCACGTAATCATCGGGGCATACGGCTTCTGGTTGCCGAACGATCCGCGGGGATCCTGGTCCACCGAAGTGTGGGCCCGGCATCTTAGACGGTTTGGTCCTGCAACCAAGGTTAACACTCGGCGGTCGCTGGCATGCCGGGGACACGATCCAGTGAAACGGCTCAAAGCCAAACGCCAACTGAAGTATCCTGCGGTGCAGTTCAGTGGGGTGCAGGCCCGCGCGGTGGGCAGGGGCTTCGCCAAGGCCGTCGAGGAATTGGAGTTGAAGGTCTTCGCTTGCTCGATCATGCCGGACCACGTCCACCTGGTGACCGGCCGGCATGCTCGTGACGTTGAGTATCTGGCGGGGTTTCTTAAACCATACTTCTCCCGGGTTTCGGGACGTGTTTTTGTGTAAGTGCCTTGCTGCAAACGACTTGCGATGATTTGGAAAGTGCAATATGTAGCCACTAAAGACTCGAACCTGGGGTTGACGG
>SDBV01007776.1_pt1 | contig 14585 bp, 17 predicted proteins | sample 2277081 | NCBI WGS metagenome assembly SDBV01 (sample SAMN10402039, study PRJNA504765) | marine sediment metagenome | isolation source: marine sediment core GS10_PC15, 223 cmbsf | place: Arctic Ocean: Southern Knipovich Ridge | collected 2010
CCTTAGATCCCTCACTTTTTTCTGCATCTGCCTCAATAACGTAATTTGTTGTAAGAGCAACAGTAAACAGAGGTAATATCGCAAGAAGTCCTATGTATTTTAAAGTGTTATTCATTGAAAAGGTCTTGCTTTAGATCAATTAAAAGCGTTTTTCCAGATCTAAATTTCTGGGGTTTTTGCCTCTAGCTTATCACGGATTTGTGCTAAAATTAATTCTGCTTTTTCCTTATTTTCAAAGGTTTCAGGTTTTTCATCCATGATAGAATCAATTTCATAACTTTTGTCAACTAGGACATTTGCCACATGATCATCAAGAGTTCCTTTTCCAATCAGATAATATGCAAAAACAGTATTTTTTTGTCCAATTCTATGTAATCTATCTTCTGCTTGTCTGTGTATGGCAGGACTCCAATCAAGTTCTGCAAAAATAACATACCTTGCTCGTGTTAAATTAATTCCTAGATTTCCAGCCCTTAGTCCAGCAATAATTAATTTAGTATCTCCATTTTGGAACGCATCAATCTGATGTTGCCTGAATTTATCGGACTGACCTCCAATTATTGATGCAGGATAATATTCCCTTAAACTATCATGCAACAGTTGGTGAATTTTTTTGTGATGACAAAATACTACTACACTTTCTTCTATTTCCATAATATTTTTTACAAAATTTATCACATGAGGCAACTTTGCAAGTCCTGCAGCTTGTCTTTCGCTTTGAAGTACCCTCTGGTATGAAGATGATTTTTCAAATGCTGTTTCGGCTTTTTTTTGTTCTTCTTCGAATTTTTGCCATATTTTTTTTAATTCCTTATAGTAGTAGTTGGAATCAGCATCGATTACCTCTTTGTATCGTACTTTCTCTTTAAGCTCTTTTAAAACATCGGATTTTTTTCGTCTTAACATTACGTGTTTGAGTAATTCAGCACGTAATGATTCTCGTTTATTTTCTAAAACAATTGCTTTTCCTCTGTCATTTACATAACAAAAGTATTCACAAAATTCCTTAAAGCTGCCAAGTAATCCTGGACGAAGAATATCTACAATTGGCCAAATTTCAGAACCACGATTGTATATTGGAGTTCCTGAAAGTCCAATTCTATACTTTACTGAACTCAAAGCTGTAAGTTTTTTTACAGCAGAATATTTTATTGTAGATTTTGATCGTAAATTCTGAACTTCGTCACAAATAATTGTTCTAACATTTAATCGTGAGAGGTCTTGAAGTCTTTTGCCCAATAATTCATAATTTATAATGTAAAAATCAAATTTGTCTAGATCTTTTGTTTTTCCATTTCGAATAATAATTGAATTAGGAGGTTGCTTTTCTACAATCTTCCCATTTCTACTCTTTTTTTTCAAAAATTTTTCTATTTCTCGTTGCCAATTGGTTAGAGTGACTAAAGGAGCAACAACAAGTGCAGGAAATGCTTGTTTTTCACTAGCAAGATATGCCAAAGTTTGCACAGTTTTTCCTAATCCCATTTCATCTGCTAATAGCGCATTTCCAGATGATTTTAAGAGAAAATCTAGTCCTTCTTTTTGAAAATTAAGAAGTTTACCTCTAAATTGTTTTTTAGGGATGACTCTTTGAAGTTTTTCAATTTTTTTTGGTTTTTCTTTTTTTTCAATGGAACCTGAAATTTTCCTTTGCCATGCTGATTTGGAAAGTATTTCCATTGGGTACCTATCTAACATCCACTTGATTTGCAACAAATTCTGATGGTTATCTGGAACAATCGCTTCATGGGGACCATCACCATACCAGGATTGAGGAATTAGTCTAGAAACCATTGAAACTGCTCGAGAGCCAGAAATTTTCCAGCTCCAAGTTCTTGAATATTTATCAAGAACATATTCTAAGGTTCCAAAATTTTTCATTGTGTTCTCCGTAATTTTTCCATGTTACTTTTTTCTGCTTATGAATCTTGATATTGTTATTTTGAACATCATTGGTTTAAAAATGCCAATTTTGAATTCTGAGATGAAAGGATCTTAACGGTTTTAATTATGTTCCTTCAGGTATTATTTAGAAAATGGATTCTTATATTATCGATGATGTAGAAGCCCTTCTAAAACTTAAAAAAGGAAACTTTGAACGATTAAACCGAATAAAAGATCTCTGTGAAAATAACAAACTTGTTCCAATTTCTGATAGAAAATACTTGGAAAGATTAGCCTCACAATACGTGTATCAAAAGGAAGCTAAAGAACAAAAACCAGAGTCAGAATTTGTTAAAACTAAGGATGTTGAGGAACTTTCCCCTTCCAAAGAAATTTCATCTCAAGTAATTGAACAGTATGAAACTGAAGAAGAATACAAACCAGAACTAACAAAATTAGTTGAATCAAGTAAAGTATCTAAAAAATCTAAGAAATTTGGTTCAAGACAGAAAATTGTTTTTGGCATAAGTGCAACCATTATTGGGATTGTTGTTGTATCCATTTTTACTTTAAGTGGAAATGGAATTTCTTTTACTGACATACCAGTAGCGCCAACCAAAACTAGTGAATTATCACCTCCTTACGTTACTATAGCGGCAGATGAATCTTCTTATCAAAAATCAGATATTATTTCTATATCTGGAGAATCAAACCCAAAAATTCAAGAAACCGTCAAAGTTTCAATAGAGAATTCAGAAGGAAATGTTGTTTGGTCAGAAAATGTTCAAGTCAAAGATAATGGAGAATTTTCTACACTACTGATAGCTGCAGGTCCTGGTTGGGAAAAAAGTGGCAGATACAATCTTTTGGTTAATACCGATAATTTGAATGCTCAGGTTTGGTTTGATTTTACAGCTTAACAGTATTTTTTTAATTAGATTTCTATTATTTTTTGTTCTATAAGAAATGTAATTGCGTTGAGTAATTCCTGATCAGAAATACTTCCGTCGGCATATAAGACAAAAATATTTCTAATCCAGTCTGGAATTTTGGTTACTTCTTCTATTATGGAATCAGGTTCTTCTCCTGTAATTGATTTTTCTTCTGATTGAATTTGTGCTTTTGATGCAAATTCAGATTCGTTTTCATTGGATTCAGTTTGTTCAGAAATTTTTTCTTCAATTAATTCCAAAATTGGATCACTACTTTCTATTATAGAAAAAGAAGTGCTACCTTGAGTATCACCAAATTCTGTTGAAATTAAAATTTCATAATCTCCCTTTACACGGAGACCGTTTTCCAAAATGTCTTCATCATTAATCAAATATGCTACATGAGCTCCTGCTGCACCATTTCCTTTTTCTTTAATTACTATTTCTTGTTCTGCTACAGTTTTGTTAGTTGTAGGTTGAATTATGTGCATAAAATAATAACCATCAGTTGGCTCAAAATTAATGACTTCAACATATGCTCGAATTAATCTATTTGGTGAATCTAGATCAATAACAGAATTGCCTACGATTGACACTTTAATTTCAGTATCTTCACCCCAATCAGTCCATTCAGTATTACTCTCTTCACCATTAGCAAATGGAATTACCATGGTCAGCATTGCTATGAAGAAAATGTAGGATAGAATCATAACCAATATAGCCCGATGAGAATTATTGTAAATAAAATACTGTTTGATTGAATTCAACACTCACTCTTTGAATCGATTTAAAATTTTTACCTGAAAATATCTAGCATCATTTCATCGATTTTCTCTATTTGCCCTTCAACAATTTTGTAAGCTGCTGCCAGATCATCTTCGTTTACCAATGATACTGAAAGGGCACAAGTTGGGCAGTATAAGATTCCTTTCCAGCTTGCAATTACTCTTCCTTGAAGGTGGTCGTTACAAGAAATACATTTGCCGTTGAACGGAAAGAAATAGACAAAGGTATTATCATTGATTTTCGTTTTAGAGTGACCTCCTTTGAAGAAAACTGAACGACATTTCAATTTCCTTTGCCTGTTTTTATAATAAGATTAGATGTGTTCACGCAGAACAGACACCATTCAATACGACGAAATACGGCAAAATTAACTGAATGTTAAATTTGTACAAGAATTGCCTTTATTAGAAAATTTTAGTGCTTTTGTTCTTTGTGAGATTTAGTTGAAGCATCATGGCAATCACATTCACAAAGGTATGTTTTGTGATCGCTCTTACAGTCTATGCATTCATAGTGCTTGTGATTTTCACAGCTGGAGCATTTCATATCTTAGATTTGTTATTCGTACTTGAAAAGTTTTTTATTGTTTAGACCTCAAGTTCGCTTTTTTCTAGTAATTTTTTGGTAAGTTCAACATAGCTGCATGGATCCAATTCTTTTGCAAATCCTTTATCGGTATTAATTAAATAAACCGAATGAAGCCTAGCATTTTGGATATCATCATAGTTTATCGGAGGATTCTTGTAGAATCTGTCACAAAGTCTTTTTACTTTTTGAATTTCTTCTTTTCTTCGAGTATGTGGTGGAACACGAAATATTTTTGGAATTGGAAGTATTCCAATAACTGGGGTTGCTAAAGAAAATTTGGAGCAATATTGGCTATATCGTGATATTTTACTCATGATTCTTGCAGTATAGTAATCTATTGTATCCAAAGCATTTTCTGGAGGGGTAAAGCCCGTTTCGATTTCAATAATTGTTGTACCATCACCTTTTTTTGCAAAAATATCACAAACTAAAATATCAGAAACAGGTTTCTCAACATCGATGGAATAACCATGTGAAATTAGATTAGCAGCACAGATTAGTTCAAGAACTGAGTGATTTATCTTCACTAGATTCTGTTGATAAAGATCGATTAAACGTTGTCTTACATAATTTAATTTTGGCAGATCATCCTTGGTAAGATGATTTGACAATCTTTGGGTAATTTCGTATACGTCCTCTCGAAATTTTTCTAAATCCAATATATCTTTCTATTTTTCAATTAAGGAATTGAAATCTGTGTTTGTTAATCTAGATTACCCTCCAAAGTTAATAAAAGAACATAAGATTATTATTTTTGGAATTTTTTAATTTTGAAATTTTTAGATTTTAAAGGTACCGTTGAGTAGCGTTCCTTTTCTTGAGATGACTAGAATTGAAGTAATTGCAACAACAAGAATCAGCAAAGCTATAGTGCCAAATTCAGGTATGGCAGAAGTTCCAATAATTTCTATAGTTCCCTCACGTTCTGGAGGATATGATATTGCTAATCTTCTATGGTTTTCAAAATTACTGAAATGCTCTTCAAAGTCTACTGGAAGACCATTTAATAAGACAGCAAAGGCAGTGTCTCTACCATCTCCTGATTTTGAATTAAGCAATACTCGATCAATATCAACATAAAATGTATCAATACCATTTCCTCTAACGTTGAGAACAAGGGTAGTTGATCTTGTTTTGAGAAAACCTTCAACACCTGTAATTTCACCTGTAGCATCAAAGGGAATACAATATTGCCCGCCGTTATCTCCTAGAGTTACAATCTCACCTGTTCTGCATTGAAATTTACTTCCAAGTTCACCGGGCAGTAGCTCTAATGCGAGCTTATATACAGTAGCAGAAGGACCAGCTTGAATTTTTACTATATACATTCCGTCTTTTTTCCACAATGGACCAGATGTGTTTAGTAGAAATTGAAAATCTTTGGCACCTTGTGGCATGATTTGATTTATAGTAACTACGTTCCCAATTGGGTCTGTTACGATTAGAGTAATTGGAGCAAGAGGATTATTTAGATTGGAGTAACCAATAATGGATACGATTGAATTATGGTCAAAGATATACTGGAAATCATTTGCCCAAATTATGAGTGGGAGACCTAATTTTTTGTGGATTTCTAGATCTTGTTGATTTTCAATATTTACACATCCAAAACATGAGATGTCTTGCATCACATTTCCTATTTGACCAAATGCATTCTCCGAGGATGAGGGAAGAAAAATAGCTAAAGAAAATACAACTAGTATTAGGAAAAATACTTGTAACCTGAATATTCTCATCTTCTTATGCAAATCTTTATTTGCTATTTAAACAGATTTGATAAACGATCGTTCACAAAAAATTTATATTTTTAATTAAATTGCTTTTCTAAATATTTTTCAAAATCTAATGGCAAAGAATTCTGCCAGGAGTAATTGAAAAGTATTCGCATAGAATTTACCAATGATTTTGTGTCTGTCCAAAAGGCAAAAACATTTCGTGAGGATAGATCTGCATTCCTTAAAAATACTAAAACTTCATCAGAATCTTTAACAATAAAACATTGATTATCAACATTATTGTTAGGAAGCAATCGAATTTTGGTTTCATCTATAGCCCTAACAAATCTGGGAATTTTTTGAGTAGGAGTAACAATTAATTTTAGATCTGTATGTAAATTACCTAATAATTCGATAAAGTTAGAATAATAAAATCTGAAAAGATCTTTTTCAGTACAGAGTATCTTGCATTCATTTTGAGCACTTTTAATCATCTCTTTCATTTTATTATGAATTCGTGTAGATCCCTCTAACATTTGGAATCTTTCGGACTTTAATTCAGGAGAATCTTGGGCAAAAGAGGGGATTTTATTCCATAACTTTGCAAGCTCAATTTCTTTTTTAGCCAATTTATTGACATTTTCTTGTGCGGTGTTAACCATTGAAAGAAGTGCTTTAGATAATGGTAGAGCTGAATATTTGGTAGGATGTTTAAATTCAGAGATAATTATTCCTCGGTTAAGTAAAGCTTTGAGAACACCGTATGTTTCTGTTCTCGGTAACTTTAAGGCCTTACATACTTCTGGAGAGGTTTTAGAACCATACTTGCCTAAATACATGTACACTTTGGCTTGGTTTTGAGTTAAACCAAATTTTAGAAGTTCATCATGTATTCTATCCATTTCACGTTTGTACTCATATAATTTAGAGTCAGGTTCTGAATTGAAAATGGTAAGTTCTGCCTCCCTTGTTGTTTGCATGATTTAGTTTAGAATTAATTACATATAGTCAATATGGAATTTATTGATAATTTTTAATTCCGATATGGCAAATTCTAAAAACTATTCAGCGGCTCGGTAAAAACCACGTAAGCTCTTTGGTAAACGAATAGTGAAGATGGTTGGAGGGCTAGATACCTCAAGACTCCCTCCATGTTGTTCTACAATATTTTTACAAATGGACAGACCTAATCCAGTACCTGTTTCTTTGGTGGTATAAAGAGGATCAAAAATATGTTTCATTATGGATTGTGGGATTCCAGGACCATTATCTTCTATTTTAATTAAAGCAAATTCATCATCGTCGAACGTCTTTATTTTAATTTCTCCTTTCTCTTCCATTGCTTGAATTGCATTTGTAATCATGTTAGTAAAAACTGCTTCAAGTTTTCTTGAATCACAATTAACTACAACTTTTCGTGAGTCGTGTCGTATTTTTACAGTCTTTGGCACATTCATGCTTGCAATTACTGAATCCAAAATTTCAGACAATGATTGTCGTTTTAAATGCAATTCAGTTTGTCTTACAAAATCCAAAACATCTTCAATCTGATAAGAAATTTTTCCTAAAGCCCTTTGGATTCTTTCAAATTTATCTAAAGTTTTTGAATCCATGTTTTTTTCTCCAATTTTTAAAAGCTCAACAGTTCCTTTTATTACTGAAAGTGGGTTTCTAAGATCATGTACCAAACGAGAAGAGAGTTGACCTACACTTGCCATCTTTTCTGACTTTATCAAATCTCTAGTTTTTGCTTGAACCTCTAGGGTAAGCCTACTTCTTTGAATTTCAAGATTTTTTTCTCGTTCGGCTAAATTAATTAGATCTTTTTTGAATTTTTGTGTAAGCTGATTATAATGAGTCTTTTGTGTATCAAGCTCAATGTTAGCTCTTTCTAGTGCGTCATTTTTTTGATTCAGGCTATTTGCTATTTCCTGTAAAAATTCAACTTTGTTTTTTAAGTCGTGATTGGCCAGTGCAGATTCTTTTATTTTTTGATGTGATACTGTGGCAAGCTCCATGAGTTGTAATTCTTTTTCATTTAGTTCCTGCTTTGTTATCTCTAACTCCTTGTAGGTTTTAACAGTCATTTCGGAAAGATCTTCTAATAATTTATTGGGCTCAGAATCTGACTTTTGCATCTGAATCTATAATTTTTTAGTTAAAAATTTGCTATTATATTATGTGTGTAGGTATCGAACATACAAATAATTCCATGCTTGCTTCTGATTTTGCTTAATAATTGGCAAGTAATCTGAATAGGTCGGCTCAAATAATATTGGCTAGATAGAGAGAAAATAGTAGATATTTCATCTTAACAACTCAAAGTTAAATCAGTCAGGGTGATAAGAATAATTCATCTTTTTACTATTGGCATAATTTGTAGTCTTTTTCTAGTCTCGAGTATAGCCGTATCTGAATCGGTATTATGGGACCTGTTAATTGATATCAGTTTTGAAAAAAATCCTCTAGAGATAGGAGACATTCCTGTGGTTATTGGTACTGTTACAGACCATGCGGGAAAACCGGTTTCAGACGCAGAAGTAAAAATTAGGTTTGATAAGGAATCAGTAGTTACTTTTACTAATTCATCGGGTGTATTCAAAAATGAGTTTAGTCAAGCTACTACTCCTGGCAGATACATTGTAAATATTGTAGCAACTACAGATGACAAAAAAATTGGAATATCTAGAACTGACATCCAAGTTAAAGGACATATTCCAATCACAGCCAATGAAGTATACAATCTAGCATTGATTAATTCAGAAAAATTTGAAAACGTTGATCCTAAAGAATTTGAAAATGATCCTATTGCGCTTATACAGTATAATTATTATCAAGAGCTTAAAGAACAATACCTCAAAGAAAAAGCCAAAGAAAGGGAATTAGAAGAACAGCAAAAATTTATTGAGCAAAAAAGAGAACTTGCACGAAAAAGTCAGCAGGCAATCATTGAGGAAAAAAATCCAGGTGCAGGAACTTACTCTGGATGGAAATATGACAGATTTGTAGATAATTTGGATTCTAATGTAAAGAACCTATTCATTGATCAGTTAAATTATACAATTAAAGCATTTACCGAAGCTCAAATAGCAATGGAGGGAGTTCTAGAGAATGGTGGAACTATAGAAGAAGCTAGGCAAGCTTATTACGAGAAGGCCGCTGTTCCACGAGAACTTATGGAAAGTTATACAACAATAAATGGAACAGATTCAGATGAAGCTGCTTTAGAATCCAACCCTGTTGATACATTAAATGCCGTTTCTGAAGAATCCGTGGATAATTCTACAGCCAAAACAACTGAATTTAGTGAAAATCTAAATGTAACAGAAAATGGAACTATAATAGAATTATCCGAAGAAGTTACAACTCTATTTTTGAACATAAATGGAGCAATAATAGAGTTTATTGTAAATGGAACCCAGGTCATTCAAGTTACAAATTCTACTCAAATCTAAATGAATCAAAGACCAATAAATCTAATTTTTAGAATATTCCGCCTATTATTTTTGGGAACTTCAAACAGTTTGAGTTATGCCAAAATGGAACGTGGAAAATCGATCAAATTCCGCGCTCGATATATGAAAAATTTGGGTATCTTAATTCATGTTTGAAACGAGGGTCAACTTGGGCAAAGGGATTGTAAAGAGTCTCTCTTCTATTCTGATTGATGAGCAAGGAGTTCCAATAGAGAACATCTGGAACACGATTGAGGATTTTGGTATAAAGAGAGAAGATTTGAAGAGAATGAATCCAAGCTATAAAGAACTATTCGAGATTTACTCTGCAATAAGAGCTTACAGAGTAAGTATAAGATATCTAAAAGAACTCAAAAATCGCTTCGCTTAGAGTCAGGAATCAAAAAGAGATGATTGTTCAAACACGAATTCATTTCGTGTCAATAGAATTCGAAATCTTTAATCATTCGTATCAAACAATTGAAATGGGCACTGGGAATTAAAATGGAGAAAAAGGATCTAAAAGAAAAATTTTTGATATTGGGTATTTTGACTGGTATTTTTCTGCCAATGCGCATATTGTTTGTATCCTACGTGTCAGAACATTGGCTTGGTAGTTTAGGACTTGTTTCAGCTTTTGGTATAGTTTTAATTTTTCTAATTAAGAGAGAAAAACTTGGTTGGTTTGGAAAGTTATTTGAAAAACAGATGAAAAAAACCATGGGGGGAAATAGCGGGAAATATATTATTGGTTTTGCATTGTTTTTTCTAATCTACTTTGGAGCTACATTATATTTCATTGAACGTGGAAATACAATATATTCAGACGATAAAGAAATTTTTTATTTAGCAATTATTGAAGCAGGGGGATATAACATTCATGATATACGAGCATACGATCTTAAAGGTCCTGAATTAATATCCTCTCAAACCCAATTGTTTAATACATTTTCAAAATTAGATTATATGTTTTCAATAGCTTATTCTGTTATGAACGATATGTCAGATGGATGGATGTCTCATTTGGTAGTCGTAATGTTTGTTGAGCAAATCGAAGTAATTGGTTTGCTTATATTTTTTAGAAATTCCTACAAACCAAAATCAAAAATTCAACAAGCTAATTTGAATTCGAACTAGCTTTCCACCGAATTTTCTTTTTGGATGATCAAAACACATCTAAAACTTGAAAAAATGAATGATTTATCAGTCCTACGCTTTTCTTATAACCAAAATTATTCTAAATTATTTCATGAAACAAGCATTTCTTCCTTGTCCATCATGCGGGGGAAACAGATTATTTTTAACTAAATATGAAGTTCCTTTAAAAATTCTAAAAGATCGTAGTTGGCTGGTTTGCAAAGATTGTGATTTCCAAATTCCAACGGAAAAATACAAAAAGTCACTTTTCTGCGTATAAAGCCAATTTCCTTTTTTTTTATTAATTTCCTCAATCTTTTCTTGGTGTGTTTAAAATGAACAAACAAAATCGAAAATAATCAAATCCTAAAGAAAGATCAGGTAAAAATGGAGCTAAGTTTTCCCAAATTGTTTGTAGTGGTTAATCTTATGGCAGTAATAGCTTTGGCTGCAGCTCCGTTTATTTTCTTTAGTGCATATGCAGAAGAATCCAATAATGTCTGGACCATTAAAATAATGAAAGGGTCATCAGATCAAAATCCATCTCAAACTTTTTCTCCAAATGAATTGCCAGTATTATTAGGAGATAAAGTAGTTTGGGAAAATGAGGATACGGTTACTCATAGCGTTACTAGCGGACTGCCCAAATATCCAGAACATTCAGGGTTTTTCTTTTATCCTGGTGAAGTAAAACCTGGAAAATCTGTATCCCATGTTTTAACAAATAACGAATTTACAGCATTTTTGTATTTTTGTGAAATACATCCTTGGATGACCGGTAAACTATTCATGGCGGATGTTCCAATTGCACAACCAGAAACAATTCATCCTATTGGCACAGATAAAAAATCATACAATTCGGGTGACGCAATAATTGTTTCTGGTAAAGTGCATGAAGATTTTGCAGGAACTGATTATCAAATTTTAATTTTTGATCAAAAAAATAATCTAGTGGACTCTACTTTTGGATATTTTAATAATGACGCTTCATATTTGGAAACCAGCCAAACTAATTCCATAAATTCCAAAAATAGTGAGTATATAGTCAAATTAGTTTATGGTTTACCAAGTAAAGTAGCACAAACGAGTTTTGAATTTTCTAATACTGAATTAACGCAAAATGAAAAAACTACCATTCCAGATTGGATTAAGAATTTGGGAAGATTTTGGTGTGATGATCTAATTAAAGACTCTGAATTTGTTTCTGCACTACAATATTTAATTAAAGAAAATGTCATAATTTTGAACGAAAAAATAACAGTTTCAGGTTCATCTTATTATTTACCAACATGGATCAAAGATAATTCCTGTTTGTGGGCAGATAACAAAATTTCTGATTCTGATTTTCTAGCTGGACTTGGATATCTTATTAATCTGGGAACAATCCGAGTCTAGGCTCATCAGTTTTCTTTTTTAAAAATCCGTATAGCCTCAAGATGAGAACAATTGGCTTTTAGTCCTCCTCCATGATGAAATTTGTAAAAGTTTTTGAAACCTTCGCATTCGCAAGATTCTGATGTAACAAAATAAGATTTTTTTGGATCGCTTGAAGATTTTATCTGGTAAAGATCTTCCTCTATTTTAACAACACCGCCACTATCGACTAGTTTCCTAGCTTTACGTAGAGTATTTGAGCTCATTTGTTAATCGTGTTACATTTTTGTTTTTCATATTTGATTTTTTTCCTCCATAGACAATCTAAAATAGTGACCCAAAATCATCTTATGCGAAGGGGAAATAACTGGCATCTGAGCGTAGGTTCAATCAAACACCTGGGGACACTAATCTAAGTGTACTAGGTTATATGACAAAGGTTGGTACTTGGTTAAATTTACGTCAAATTACAACAGGAACTCCAGGTTCCGATCTAAATAGAGAGAGATTAAAGAAGATAATTGATGGATTTGTTGAAAAAAGATTTTTAGAATCAAGAGAAAGCGAAAACCCCAAAGCAAAATTTGAATACCATATTACTGAAAGCGGAAAAGCTACTTTTACAAAATGCATCAATTTCGATCCTGACATTAAATTTGTTTTAGCCATGAAAAATACTGAGTTTTTCCCAACTGAGGGTTAATCTATCCATAACATGGAATAACCAGTATCTTCTTCAAAGATTAAATCAAGTTTAAAGTACTTTGGAAGTTTATCCATAAAATTAACTAATTTATTTGATTGAAGATCTTTTTCGTAATCCTTTGCTACACATAATACTCGAAAAATTCTATCTCTTGATTTTGATAAGGTGTTAACTAAATTTTCTAAATCTGAAAATAAAACTGACTTGTCATAAAACTTTACAACAAAATCTCCTTTCTTGGTAGATACTACTCCATCCAATAATTCTCCATTTAACTTCTGATTAATTTTGTATGGTATTTTGGTCCGCTTCTTTTTTGCTTTACGTTGAACTTCTTTTAGGGCAGGAAAAACATGAATTGCTTGATTTAGGACTTTTTCAACTCTAGATTCACCCTCAGGTACAGAAGTTTCAAAATTTACCAAATATGATTGTCGAATAAATTGCCCTTCAATTGATTCAAAATCCTTAGTGTGAACATGCCCTCTATAGCTTACCCAAAAAAATAAAAATGACAGCAATCCAATTACTACTCCATTTCCCACCATTAACCAAACTTGTGTAATGTACAGGCCTACTATGCCATGTGCAGGAAAAATTTCTTCAGAATATGGTATGAATGCAAGGAGAGTAATGTTTTCATCTTCAACAAAAATTTCATCAATATAGCCGTATTTTCCAACTTCAGCATGGAAATAAAATTGGGACATGGAAATAATTCCAGATAATGCAACTAAACCAATCAAAACCGTAATAAGAGTAATTCTGTACCACAGATTCAACTGTTTAATTGCAAATTCTAATCGTTCAGCTAAAGATAAATCTCCAGGCCCCTTTGACACGAGGCGTCTGTAATACTTTGGTATTTAAGAACTTGTTACAATTTGTAACATGAAAAATTATGTTTGATTTTTTCATTTAAGAAGTGTTACAACTTGTAACATGGTACGTTTCCTTCAAAACTACTTTTATACTCCAAATGAATTTGCTTTCATGCGTACCAGGAATATAGGACAGCCAGTAGTGATTGATTCAAACATACTTATCAAAGAAATTCAAGAAGGCAGATCATTTAAGCCAATAGCAAAAAGAATTAAGAAACACAAATCAAGACTAGTAATACCTGAATCTGTTTTAGGCGAAGTTTTCAAGATAACTGGTACAAAACCGATTTCTATAATGGAAAAAGTTTACGAGTATTGTAAATACCCTCTCACAATTGACAATACTGATGAAATTGAGGCCGAATCAAATAGGCTTGTTCAAAGACATAATGAATGTAAACATCCTGATAGTCTTATTTTAGCAACTGCAAAAGTTACAGGTTCTGCTTTAGTAAGTTTAGACAGAGAACTTTTGGAGACGGCCAAGTTAGAGGGAGTCCAGTCATTTTTACCTCGAAATTTTGTTAGATGGTGGTAGAAGGGTTCTATTGCAGTGAAGTTACTAGTACTAGAAGAAAATGATAAGATTTCGAGTATTTACAAAAAAATCCTTGAAGAAAAAAATTATGAAGTGGATTTTGCCAAAAATGAATTGGAATTTTTTGAAAGATACGATCCAAAATATGATTGTGTGATTCTTGAAAATTCAAATTCGGTTTCGAAGGATTTTGTTTTGGGGAAAAAGATTAGAGAGCAGAATCCAAATCAGAAAATTTGGTATCTAAAACCGAATTCCGAGGCTAAAAATGAATCTGAATACTTGTCAGAAACAAGAAAAATTATTGAAAAGCCTTTTGCGTTATTAACAATTCTAACAAAAATGGAGTTTGATTCAAAAAAAATCTCTTAGTCACATTTTAGTAAAAATTTTCTTTCATTGTAAATTGATCAAATTTTGATAAACAAACATTTTTTGGTAATACAGAGATATAATTTAATTCCAATTTCGCTAAATCATTTTGAGATTCAAAAAAAAGAGGTTTAGGAGTCAGGATGAAATGCATCAAAACTAGCTTGTTGTCTTCGCTTGGCATCTAGATATTTCGCAGGAACAGAATATGTTA
>SDBV01007777.1_pt1 | contig 14585 bp, 11 predicted proteins | sample 2277081 | NCBI WGS metagenome assembly SDBV01 (sample SAMN10402039, study PRJNA504765) | marine sediment metagenome | isolation source: marine sediment core GS10_PC15, 223 cmbsf | place: Arctic Ocean: Southern Knipovich Ridge | collected 2010
GCTCAACCTCGCGTTCAAACAGCTCCGGATCGCCGAGGTGCCGATCGCGGTGCGCGGTGAACGGGCGTTTGGGCGCAGCCGCGTAGCGAACAACTTGTGGCGGTACGCAGTCCAATCCGTACAAATCATCCTGCGCTGTTACCGCGACTACCATCCTCTGCGGTTCTTTGGTGGGATCGCCCTCGCGCTGATGCTTCCCGCCGCGGGGCTCGGGGTGTTCCTTCTCGCGCACTACTTGAGCAGCGGCGCGTTCTCTCCCTACAAATGGGCCGGCTTCGCGGCTGCAGCGCTGACCGCGCTGGCCGTTTTGATGCTCCACCTGGGTCTGATTGGCGACATGCTGAATCGCCACCGCATCTACCTCGAGGAACTGCTCTACCGCGAGCGTCTAGGAGCTGACCCGCTCAAGAGCGACGAATGAACCGGCGGTTGCGGGTGTGCACCGTCACCACCACGCATCGGCGGCTTGGCGCCCCCCGATCCGTGCTGTGAGGTTTTCTTGAGCGGTCCCAACTCGCGCGACTCCGATTCGAAAGCCGTGCGGCCGCGCGTGCTGTACCTCACGTACAACTACGCCCCAAAACTCGGCGGGCTCGAGCAAGTGGTCGAGCGCACGAGCGATGCGCTGCGTCGCGACGCGGACGTCGTGGTCCTCGCGCAGGGTGCGCGCGATCACGCGGCGGATGCCCCAGGTGTGCTTCGACCGCGGCGTGAGGGCCTCGTCGCCTTCGTGTTCTTCCTGTATTGGCAGATTTTCTTCGGCGTGGGGCGAGATCGCTTTGACATCGTCGTCTCCGGAAGTGCACTCACGGCATTGCCCGCTTTGCACTTTGCGAGGCGGCTGCGCGCGCGGTCGACCGTGATCATCTACGGCCTCGACACGATCTTTCCGTCGCGCATCTACCAGGCGGCCTATCGCTACGCCGTGCCGCGCCTCGACCGAGTGATCTCCATCAGTCGTGCGACCACGGCGGAAGCGGTGGCGCGCGGCGTCGCCGCCGATCGGATCGTGCTGATTCCACCGGGTTGCAACGGCGAGCGTTTCGCGGTGCCCCACGCCACCGATGCGCTGCGCGCGCATTGGGGCCTCGAAGACTGTCGCGTGGTGCTCTCCGCCGGACGGCTCGTCGCGCGCAAGGGAGTCGATCGACTCATCGCCGAGTGCATGACCGCGGTCGTTCGCGAGGTGCCCGATGCAAAATTGCTGGTCGCAGGCGGCAATCCAGAGGGCGCGCTCGTGCACACGGACGATGTCTTCGCAAAGGTGGAGGCCGCCACGCGCGACAGTGGCATGGACGATCGCGTAGTCATCACGGGCCGACTCTCGGATCAGGAGATGGCCGCGGCCTTTCAGCTCGCCGATGTCTTCGTCATGCCGGTCGTGCCGACTCCGGGCGACATGGAGGGCTTCGGAATCGTGCTCCTCGAGGCGGGTGCGGCGGGTCTACCCGTTGTGGCCACGGCCGTTGGTGGCGTGATCGACGCCGTCGAAGACGGGACGACCGGCTGTCTGATTCCACTGGGAGATTACGCCGCGATGTCCGATGCGATTGTGCGTTTTCTGACGGACTCCGACCTCGCACGAGAATTCGGGGAGCGCGGTCGTGCGCGCGCGCTCGGAGAGTACTCGTGGCCGCAGATTTCGCGCCGTTACGCCGATGCAATCCTCGAGCTCGTCCCATCCCGGGACGATCGATAGGCGAAGCCGGAGATGACGCAGCCCGACCCGCAGATTCCCGAGGTGTTCAAGAGCGCATGGTGGCGGCGCGTCAGCGCGTTCGTCGGCCTCGCGCTGTTCGCTGGTCTCGCGGCGGTCCTGGTCTCGCGTTGGCAGGAGTTGCCCTCCGAGATGCTCGATCCAAACTGGCCGCAGCTCATCTGCGCGTTCGCGATCCTGCTCGCAAGCCAGGGATCGAGCGCGCTGCTCTGGGGGCGCATTCTCGCTGCGCTCGATTCGAAGCTCAGCGCGGTCGAAGCCGTTCACATCCACTTCATCTGCCAGACGGGGAAGTACCTTCCGGGCAAGGTCCTGCTGGTGGTCGGGAAGCTGGTCCTCGCGATTCGACAGGGTTGCACGCGTGGCGCGGTTGGCGCGAGCGTCGTCTACGAACAAGCGCTCTTCATTTTGAGCGGCGGGCTCGCCGTGCTCGGCTTTGCGGCATTCGCGTCGGTCGACGTTGTCGCGGATCACCGCGCGGCGGTGATCACGCTCTGCGCACTCGCGCTCGTGGGACTGCACCCGTTCGTGCTGAATCGCTTCGTCGGCGTGGTCGAGAAGCTGACCGGCTCCGAACTCTCGAGCCTCGTGCTCGCGTATCCGCGGCTGCTCGGTCTCCTCATTGCCTATGCGATTCCGTGGGTGCTCGCAGGCGTCGGCTACTACCTCTTCGTCGATGCGCTCGGCCCGATGGAGGCGGCGCTCCTTCCCGACATGGGCGCGGTGTTTGCACTGTCCGCCCTCGTTGGCGTGATTGCGTTGTTCGCGCCGGCGGGCATCGGTGTTCGAGAGGCGGCGATGAGCGCTATGCTGAGCGCGTACATGCCTGTAGCGGCGAGCATTGCGGTTGCACTCGCATTTCGAGTAGCGCTCGTTGCAGTCGACGTGATCGCGCTTGCGATCGCGCTCTCGCTGCGAGCGCAATGTCGCCGACGCGCAGCAGAGGTGGGGTAGGATGGGCGATTCGCGCGGGTATCCGCTTGGCTACCCGGAGCCGCACGCCGACAGCGTCTACGACGAATCACTGCGCAGCCAGAAGGCGAGGCCCTTTCTCGAATGCCTCGCCTGATGCGGCGGGTTTCATGACCAAGGACAAAAACGCCGCAGCCGCGGCGCGTCGCAACCGCATCTTGATCGCTTGCGTGCTCTTCTGCGCTGCTCTCGGCCTCAGGCTCATGTACCAGGCGGAGGCGATCGTTCACGAGCCGCTGCGAGCCGACGCGTTGAAGTACTTCTCGGCCGCCTACAACGTCTGCCACTTCGGCCTGTACTCGACGGAGACTCCGGGGACGGCCGCTGCCCCGCCAGCCACTCCGACGACCCTGAGCGCCGGCTACCCGCTCTTTCTGGTGCCGTTCGTGTGTACGAGCCGGAGCGTCAAGCAATTCTTGAGTCGGGTGCTGACGGCGCAAGCAGTGATGGGCGCCCTGGTCGTCGTCTTCACATTCCTCATCGCACAGCATTCTCTCGGTCTTGCCTGGGCGAGCTTTGCGGCATCGCTCACAGCGGCCAGCCCCCACCTGATCGCGATGGATGGCTATGTCCTCACCGAGAGCTTGTTTACCTTCGTCACGACACTCGGAGTGCTCCTGCTGATCCTGGCGTGGAAGACCCAGCGGGGATGGGTTGCCCTGGTCGCGAGCATCTTGCTCAGCTTCTCGGGGCTGGTCCGCGCCATCAGTCTGCTACTTCTTCCCTTGCTGGCGCTGCTATTTCTGTTGAACGCCAAACAGACCACTCTTGCACCGAGACGCGTGTGGACCAAGCAGCTGTTATGCCTCTTCCTGGGTTACGCCATCATCTCAGGAGCGCATCTCGCATTTCGAAACCAGATGACACCAACAGCCGCGGAGGCCTCGGATGACTTCGTCTCTGTTGCAAGCACCTGGCGGGGCTTCTTGGCGGGTAGCTACCCCGGCTTCCTGAGCACGCTGGGCGCCGGCCACGTGATTGCTTCCCGCAATGATCCAGCGTTCGAGAGAATGGCTCGCGACAAAGCCTACGCGTTCGAGGTCTTGAGAGATCGCGTGATGGAGCGACCCGGCGCCTACCTCGAGTGGTATCTGGGTGGCAAGATCCTCTTCATGTGGCGTTGGGACAACGTCTACAATGGCGATGTCTACATCTACCCGATGAAACGAAAGGCGTTCCAGACAGATCCGGTTCTTCGGCACATACACCGTGCCATGCACGCGCTGCACTGGCCGCTCTATCTGCTCACCTGGCTGGCACCGGTCCTTCTATTCGTGAGGTCACGGCATTCGGGACCAACGACCCAATCGAGGGCACTCCTGGTGCCCGGGATGGTCTTCTGGTACTTCGCGATCGTGTTGACCGTTCTCGGGCCGTTGCCTCGCTACAGCATCCCGGCGCGTCCCTTTGCATTCATCCTGGCGGCGGCATCGCTCGCACTGCTGACGGCCCACGTGAAGACCGCCGTCAAGCGTGTGCGCTGTCGGCCGAGCTTGGACAGATCGGAGATCAACTCAACCGGTCGATGATCGAAGAGAGGGTTCCGGGTTCGACGAGTAGGCCACCGATTACCGGAGCGAGGTTTCAGGAGAGCCGCGGGATCTTCATCGACGATCCCCGCAGATCGTTCAGTGCGCCCGACACACGGCCAATAGATCCAGGCTCCGCTCGAGGTCGCCTTCGCTCGCCCGATAATCCGAAACCCCGAATCGATCGAACGGATCGGATGCCCCGCCCTGACTCGCCGCCGCGCCTTTCCCGCGTTTCCGCGTCTCGACAAGCCCCCCGATCCACTGCTTCACGGTTTCTGGAATGCGGCTGCGGAGGTTCAAGGGGTCGAAGGCAGCCATTTTTCGAATTTCGCGGAGGCGTTCGTGTTCGATCTGCTCCACCTCGTCGGTGGCGCGAACGCCGCGAATCTGAACCTCGGCGAAGGCTGGACGCAGCACCGCCTCGAGGTCCGGCGCTGCGTATTCCCGAAGGTGATACTGGTTCCACGGTTTTTTTCCGGCTGCGACGCGAAGCAGGCGGTTCGGGGTCGTCAGGTACAAAACGCCCGAGGAAGCCAGTACGCGCTGAATTTCGGCGACGTAGTGGCTGTCGTCTTCGACGTGCTCGATCACCTGGAATGAGAGCGCGGCATCGAAGGACCCATCGGCAAAGGGAATTCGAGCGCCGTCATACGCACGAAAGCTGCAGTTCTCCGACGCGTAGCGCTTGCTTGCTTGCTGGACGACGCGTTCGTCTACATCGAGGCCGACGATTCGATCGACGTGACGCGAAAGAATTTCGACCCCGTAACCATCGCCACACCCCACCTCGATCACCCGCGCCCGCCGTGGAATCTGGCTCTTCGCGTACTCGTAGGCGAAAAGGTGTCGGAGATACAAAACGTGCTGACGCAGCGAAACCTGACGACCCGGCGTAATCCGCTCGCTCGTATCGCGTGTCGCATCACCCATACTGAGGTCACCTCCCCGCGCAGCGTGGCAACTGGGCCCCGGCCAAGCACCACCCCTCAATACCGGTGCTCCGGCCAACTGGGCCCCGGCCAAGCACCACCCCTCAATACCGGTGACCCGGCCAACTGGGCCCCGGACTAGCACCACTCCTCAATACCGGTGACCCGGCCAACTGGGCCCCGGCCAGTGCCGCCCTCTCAAAAGAAAACGGTCTGCCCGGGTTACCATTGAAGCTTCACGATCCCCCGCATCGCCTCTTCGAACGCGGCGTCATCCATGCTGCCACGCGCCTTCAGCACGAACTCGGCATCCTTGCCGACGGGCCAGCGCAGCACCTTCCGTTTGCCCTCGACGGCGTCTGCGACCGCGACGCCGACGATCTCCGGGCCGGGCCGCTCTCCTCCGATCAGCGCGTCGTCCGAGCCAGCCCAGGCGCGTTGCAACTCGTCATAGGGGGCGTCGTCGGTGCCGTGGCGGCTGGCGTTCGCTCGAAACGACGATTTCACGAAGCCCGGCTGGATCACGACCACACGAACCCCAAAATGCCCCAGTTCGAAGTGCAGCGCCTCGGACAGCGCCTCGAGGGCGAACTTGCTCGCGGCGTAGAAGCCCATCAGGGGGGCCGCTACGCGGCCCGCTATCGACGACACGTTCACGATCACACCGCTTTGCCGCGCGCGCATCTTCGGCGCGAGGGCCTGGATCATCCGCGCGGCGCCGAAGAAATTGGTTTCGAACATCCGGCGGACCTCTTGGAGCGGGACCTTTTCGATCGGACCGTGCGCGCTCCAACCGGCGTTGTTCACCAACGCGTCCACTTCTCCCGCCTGCGCAATCGCCTCGCTCACCGATCCGTCGCTGTCGACGTCGAGGGCGAGCTTCAAGGCGACGTCGAGATCCGCCAGGGTCTCCGGGCGGCGCGCGGTCGCCACCACCTCGTGACCCCGCCGAGCCAATTCGATCGCGGCCTCGCGGCCAAATCCCGTGGAACAACCGGTGATCAAGACCCTCATACCACCTCCAACGACTTGCTGCCGAGCGCTGCCGGACCCATACCATCTCGGGAGAACCCACGCGACGAGCCCGCCCGGCAGGCGGATTGGCCCGGATCGAGCCCGCCGGGGCCCGCCCTACCTTATATGGTAGGGGCTGAAGCTTATAGCCGGGGCCCGCCCTACCTTATATGGTAGGGGCTGAAGCTTATAGGTAGGGGCTGAAGCTTATAGGTCGGAGCTGAAGCTTATAGATGGGAGCTGAAGCCGAAATGGGTGCTAGATCCGAAATGGGCGCTGAAGCCGGCACGGATTTATCGCGTATCACTGAAACTGGAGGCCCGCCCCCAGAGTCTCTCCCAAAACCACCTACCCCGAATGTTCGATCGCGAAATTGAGGAGGGCGACACAGCGTCCGTTCGAAAAATCGTTGAGTGCCGGACGCACCCGTCCGAAGATAGTCGTGGGGGGAGCCGGTTCGTGTCCGAATCTCTGTTCGAATTCGTCTCTGAAGAGCTCGAGAAGCGAAGCGACCTCGAGAATCTCGAGGCTCGCGGCACGATCCGCCTGGCCCTGAAGTCCTCGGGCCTGACGGCCCGCGAAGTCACGCGGGAGCAGATGGTCGTCGTCATCGACCAGGTCATGCCGCGCGAGCTGCGGGTGCGGGGCGTCGAAAACCCGGAAGCCGTGTGTGGAGAGCTGTCCCAGGCTGTCAAGGGCTTCGAAGCCGAGGGGGACGAATCGGCCAGCACGTCACCCGAGGATGTGTTTCGGCGGCTCTCTCGAAGCTGAGCCAGCTCCGGCCAACCGCCTGCCGCGCGGCCCCGAGCGCCAAAACACGCCACCAGTGGGATTTCGTTCGAGACCCGCCGATCTGCCCGCTAGAATGCGGTCCGCTGATCCGACATCCGCCCCGTCCACCCAGGCCTCCGGATTGATTGGAGGCGTTCGGCTCGAGATGGAAGACCCGGTGAACGACGAACGAAACGCCGACAACGACACCAGACTCCCAGGGCAATCTCCGGCTGCGCTGTTCGAACCGGGCGACGCCTTTGCGTGCCGCCACATCGGCCCGAGCGACGGCGAGATCGCCGAGATGCTCCAACGCCTCGGCTACGCGAGCCTCGACGAGCTCGCCGACGACACCGTACCCGCGGCGATCCGCCTCGCCGAGCCGCTGAAATTGACCGGCCTCGAGGGCCCGCCGCTCGGCGAGTTCCCACTGATCGAAAAGCTCAGGAAGATCGCGTCCAAAAACCGCGTGGTCCGATCGTGCATCGGAATGGGTTACTCCGACGCGATCGTTCCACCGGTGATCCAGCGAAACATCCTCGAAAATCCGGGTTGGTACACCCAGTACACCCCCTACCAGGCCGAGATCTCGCAGGGCCGGCTCGAAGCGCTGCTGAACTTCCAGACCTTGATCGCGGACCTCACGGGTCTGCCGCTCGCCAACGCGTCCCTGCTCGACGAAGCGACGGCGGCCGCCGAGGCGCTCGGGATGTGCGTTGCGATCGCGCGAGGTCGCAAGCGCGGTTTCTTTGCGGCGGCGGACTGTCATCCGCAGACGCTCGGGGTGTTGCGGACGCGCGCGGGCGCGCTCGGGATCGAACTCCAGATCGGATCGGTCGACGCGATCGACTTCGAATCCCAGGATCTCTGCGGGATCCTGCTCCAATATCCCGCGACCGACGGTCGCATCGAAGACCATCGCGCGCTCGCCGAGCGCGCCCATGCGGCGGGCGCGACCGTGGTCGTCGCGACGGATCCGCTCGCGCTCAGCTTGCTGGTGCCACCCGGCGAGTTCGGCGCGGACATCGCGGTCGGCTCCGCCCAAAGACTGGGCGTCCCGATGGGCTTCGGCGGGCCCCACGCGGCCTTTCTCGCGACCACGCAGGCGAACGTGCGCAAGATTCCCGGACGCATCGCCGGCGTATCGGTGGACGCGCACGGCGATCCCGCCTACCGCCTCGCCATCCAGACCCGCGAGCAGCACATCCGCCGCGACAAGGCGACCAGCAACATCTGCACCGCCCAGGCCCTGCTCGCGATCATGGCGAGCATGTACGCCGTCTACCACGGGCCCGAGGGGCTGCGACGGATTGCCCGGCGCATCCGCGCGCTCACCGCGACCTTGGCGGCCGGCCTCCGAGCGCTGGGCTGCAAGCTCGGCGATGGCCCGTTCTTCGACACGCTTCGCGTCGCCCCCAACGGGAAGGGACCCGCGGAGGTGCTCGCCGCCGCGCTCGAACGCGGTTTCAACCTGCGGGACTTCGAAAACGGCTGCCTCGGCGTATCGCTCGACGAAACCACCACGCCAGCCGACGTCGCGCAGTTGATCGCGGCCTTCTCGCTGGACGCGAGCCCGAGCGTCGACGTCGCGACACTCGTCGAATCCGCGGATCTCTCCCTCCCCATTGAATTCACGCGGACGAGCGACTTCCTCTCGCATCCCGTCTTCCACCGCTACCGGTCCGAGCACGAGATGCTCCGCTACATCCATCGCCTCGAGGCGCGCGACCTCTCGCTCACCACTTCGATGATCCCGCTCGGCTCGTGCACGATGAAGCTCAACGCCACGAGCGAGATGCTGCCCATCAGCTGGCCGGAGTTCAACCGCATCCACCCCTACGCGCCCGCCGATCAGGCGCGCGGTTACGCGACGCTGCTCGGCGAACTCGCGACCTGGCTCGCCGAGATCACGGGATTGCCGGCGGTGTCGCTGCAACCCAACGCGGGCTCGCAGGGCGAGTACGCGGGCCTGCTCGCGATCCGCCGCTACCACGACTCTCGCGGCGAGCAGCGGCGAAACGTCTGTCTGATCCCGGGATCCGCCCACGGCACCAACGCCGCGAGCGCGGTGACCGCGGGTTTTCGCTGCGTGGCCGTTCAGACCGACCCCGACGGAAACATCGACGCCGACGACCTTTGGGCGCGGGCCGATCAGGAAGGCGACGCGCTCGGCGCGCTGATGCTCACCTATCCCTCGACCCACGGCGTCTTCGAAGAGCGCGTGAAAGAAATCTGCGACGGGATCCACGAACGCGGCGGCCAGATTTATTTGGACGGCGCCAACCTGAACGCCCAGCTCGGCCTGACCTCACCCGCAGCGATCGGTGCGGACGTCTGCCACATGAACCTCCACAAGACCTTCTGCATCCCCCACGGTGGTGGCGGACCGGGTGGGGGGCCGATCGCGGCCGCCGAACACCTGCGCGCGTTTCTACCCGGCCACCCGATCGACGGCGAGGGCGCCGTGTCCGCGGCCCCGTACGGAAGCGCGAGCATCCTTCCGATCAGCTGGGTCTACATCGCGCTGATGGGCGCGGCCGGCCTTAAGCGCGCGACCCAGGTCGCGATCCTCAACGCCAACTACATGGCGGCGCGGCTCGCCGACCACTACGACGTGCTCTACCGGGGCGCGACGGGTCGGGTCGCCCACGAGTTCATCATCGACTGCCGACAGTTCGAAACCTCGGCTGCGATCGGCGTCGAAGATCTCGCCAAGCGGCTGATGGACTTCGGATTCCACGCACCCACGATGAGCTTTCCGGTGCCGGGCACCTTGATGATCGAGCCGACGGAGAGCGAATCGAAGGCCGAAATCGACCGCCTCTGCGACGCGCTGATCGAAATCCGCCACGAGATCGCAGAGATCGAAAACGGCGGCCTCGATCGCATCGACAACCCGCTCAAGAGCGCGCCCCACACCGCAGCTGCGGTTTCAGCCGACGAGTGGGACCACGCCTACTCACGCGAGCGCGCCGCGTATCCACTCGACTGGGTGCGCGAGCACAAGTTCTGGCCCGCCGTCGGGCGCATCGACAACGCCCACGGCGACCGCCACCTCATCTGCACCCGTCCAGCGCTCGAAGACCGCGGCGAATGACGCGCCGGCCGCGCATGGGCCGCAGCCTTCCCGCGCGCGAGGGAGGCTTCGGGTCGCGCTCCGGCGAACCGGACGATCAGCGAGAACCCCGCGGCGAACTCTGGGTCGATCGCTGGATTCTGCCCGCGCTTCGCGAGTTGACGTTGCTGCCGCTCGTGCTCGTCGTGGTCGGGCACGTGGTCGCATTCACAGCCCCGACATTGCTCTTCGCAATTCGCGATCGAAACATCGGCGCGCAGATGGCGGCGCTCGGCCTGGTCGGGTTGAGCTTCGGGTGCGTGCGCTTCGAGGTCCGCAGATACGGCCGCCCCGCCCTGCTCTCCGCGTGGATCGGCGCAACCTGGCTCGCGGCGATCGCCGCCGCCTGGGCGTGCGATCGCTACTCGCTGTTCTGATCCATACGCCCGCTATACGCGACCGAAGAAAGAAAACCTCCGCGTTCAGCGTCCCGATCGAAGGCAATGTCACTTGGGTGGGGTGACGGGAGGCTTGAGGGCGACATGGGCCTGAGCCCGATGGCCTCCCGTCACCCCACCCGCGCACCCAACCCCCGAAGGGTTCGTCAGTTAGCGCTGCACCATCATGCGCGCCTTCTCGACGAACTTCTCGCTGGCTTCCTCGTCGTCGACGATGTCCTCGCGATCGACCGGAACCTCGACACCCCGCAGCAGCGCGGACCGCTGTTGGAGCGCGCCCATCCAGCGCTCCACGTGGTCGAGGCCGTCCAGCGATACCCCCGACCAGCTGTGGGTGCGCACCCAGCACCAGTTCGCGATGTCGGCGATCGAATAGGCGTCCGCGAGCCACTCGCCCTCCGCGAGGCGCGCGTCGAGCACCTCGAACAGCCGCCGCGACTCGTTCTGGTAGCGGTCGATCGCGGGTTGGATCTTCTCGGGGAAGTAGCGAAAGAAGACGTTCGCCTGCCCCATCATCGGGCCGATACCGCCCATCTGGAACATCAGCCACGAGATCACACGCGCGCGAGCGCGCCGCTCCGTCGGAAGCAGCCGCCCGGCCTTCTCGGCCAGGTAGATCATGATCGCGCCCGACTCGAAGACCGCCAGATCGTCTTCCTCGCGGTCGACGATCACCGGGATCCGACCGTTGGGATTGAGCCGCGTGAAGTCCGGTTTCTTCTGCTCCAGCGCGGAGAGGTCGATCTCGTGGACCTCGTAGGGAATCTCGAGTTCTTCGAGCGTGCACGAGGCCTTGTGGCCGTTCGGGGTCGCTGCGGTGTAGAGGTCGATCATGGGGGCTCCTCGCGGGGTCACTGGGGCAAAAAGGGACTCTACCAGAGAGCATGGCCGCCACCTCGGTTCGGATTCTCCGACTTCGGCCCCTTCACGGCGAACTCTGGCACCGCCGGGGAACTCTACAGGCAGCTGGAGCCGATCGGCAGCCGACTTGTTGGCTTTGGGGACTTCGGTTTCTTGGCGGCGGGCTTCGGCTCCGCCCCCCGGCCTCGCAACGACGCTGGGGACGACAGCCTTGTCCGTAGCGGTCGATCGACGGCAAGCGTGGCTGAGATGTCGGGGAATCCGAGCGCCCGAGAGCAGCGGCAACGGCAGCGGCGGCGGCAACGTGAACACAGCGAGAACAGCCCAGCGACCGCGTGAGCAGCAACCCATCGAGCGAACCGGAACAGCGAATAATCGAGAGTGAAACCGGGCGCTCGGATACCCGCACCCTGTATCGGGGAATCGCGCGGCCGCTTGAGGGCCTTCTCGGTACGAGCGCCGCATCGGATTGCTTGTGGTGATTTGGCTACGCGGCGCGAGCGGCAGGCTCTATGCTTGCACGGATGAACGCCAAGACTCGAATTCCCATAGTGGTGGTGTCGGGCTTCCTGGGTTCCGGCAAGACGACGCTCGTGCGCCACCTGCTCGCGGACGCGCAGCGCAGCGGCCGCCGCGCGGCCGTCGTGTCCAACGAATTCGGCGAACTCGGGATCGACGGCGCGCTGCTCAGCCGCGACGGCGACGACTACGTGGAGTTGTCGGGCGGTTGTGTGTGTTGTCGGCTCTCGGACGAACTCGTCGAAACTTTGCAGATGCTCCGCGAGCGCGCGAATCCCGATCTCGTGATCGTCGAAACCTCGGGGGTCGCGCTTCCGTTCGACGTGCAGCTCAACTTCTGGCGCGAGCCGATTGCCGACTGGATCGAGACCGACATCGCGGTCGTCGTCGTCAACGCGGAGCAACTCGCCGACGGGCGCGATCTCGATGGAATCTTCGCGCAGCAGGTCTCGTCCGCCGATTTGCTGCTGCTCAACAAACTCGACCTCGTGGACGCGCAAGCGCTTCCCAAACTCGAAGCCGCGCTGCGCGAGATCGAGCCCGACGCACCGCTGGTTCGCGCGATTCACGCGCAGCTCGATCCCGCGCTGCTCTTTCCGCCCGATCCGGACGGCGTGCGCGAGCGACACCGAAGCAAGCCGCCCGACAGCCGGCCCCACCACCACGAAGAATTCATCGCCGAGGAACTCTCGGTCGCGCAAGGGGTCGAGCCCGACGCCCTGGTCGAGCGCGTGCGCGCGCTCGCACCGCTTCGCGCCAAGGGTTTCGTCATCACCTCCGCAGGGCCACGGATCCTCCAGGGCGTCGGTCCGCGCATCGAGCTCTCGAAGCTCGATTTCGCGCCGCCCACGGAATTGCTCGGTCGAATCGTGGTGATCCGCCGGAGCCATTCTTGAGCGAAGCGCCCCCCGAAGAGCGCTCGAATTCGCTCTACGAGCGCATTCCGAGCGGCGGCACGAAGGACACCGGCGAGATCTTCGACCGCTTCGTCGAATGGCTCGCGGACATGGGCTTCGACCCCTACCCGCATCAGGAAGAGGCTTTCATCGAACTCATGGCGGGGCGCCACGTCGTGCTGAACACGCCGACGGGCTCGGGCAAGACGCTCGCCGCGCTCGCGCTGCACTTCAAGGCGCTCTGCGAGGGCGCGCGCTCGATCTACACCTGCCCCGTCAAGGCGCTCGCGAGCCAGAAGTTCTTCGAGTTCTGCGAGCTGTTCGGCGCCGAGCGCGTCGGCATGCTGACCGGCGATGCGAGCATCAACCACAGCGCACCGCTGATTTGCTGCACGACCGAAGTGCTCGCAAACATGGCGCTGCGCGAGGGCGCGCTGGCTCCGATCGGCTACGCGGTGCTCGACGAGTTCCACTACTACGGCGACCGCGACCGCGGTGTCGCGTGGCAGATCCCGCTGCTGCTGTTGCCGAAGACCACCTTTTTGCTGATGTCCGCAACGCTCGGAAACACCGCGGCGATCGAAGAAAAGCTGCGCGCGCAGAGTGGGCGCGAGGTCGCCTGCGTTTACTCGGAAGAACGCCCCGTGCCGCTCGACTTCGAGTACCGCGAGACCCCCCTGCACGAAACCATCGAAGCCCTGCTCGATCGCGAGCAGGCGCCGATCTACGTCGTGAACTTCACCCAGCGCCAATGCGCCGAGCAGGCGCAGGGCCTGACGAGCGCGCGGATCACGACGCGAGCAGAGCGCGGCGAGATCGACACCGCGCTCGCGGGTTTCAAGTTCGACTCTCCGTACGGCAAGGACGTGAAGCGCTTTCTCAGACACGGCATCGGGCTGCACCACGCGGGCCTGCTCCCGAAATACCGGCTGCTCGTCGAGCAGCTCGCGCAGAAGAGCCTGCTCAAGGTGATCTGCGGGACGGACACGCTCGGCGTCGGCGTCAACATTCCGATCCGCACGGTGCTCTTCTCGCAGCTCTTCAAGTTCGACGGCCAAAAGACCGGGATCCTGAGCGTGCGCGAGTTCAAGCAGATCGCGGGGCGCGCGGGCCGCAAGGGCTTCGACGAGCGCGGCAGCGTGGTCTGCCAGGCACCCGAGTACGCGATCGCGAACAAACGCGCTGCAGAGCGCGCGGCTCTGACTGGAAAGAAGCGCAAGGCCGTCAAGAAGAAGAAGGCGCCCGCGCAGAACTTCGTGTCCTGGAACCGCGACACCTTCCAGAAACTCATCCACCAACCGCCCGAAACGCTGACCTCGCGATTCGATATCGATCACGGCGTGATCGTGAACGTGCTTCAGCGCGGCGAGTCGGCGCCGGAGGCCGATCGCGGCTATCGGGGTGTGATCGAATTGATCGATCGCTCACACGAACGCCCCGTCTCGAAAGCGAGGTTGCGCCGCCACGCCGCAAAACTCTTTCGATCGTTGCGGCGCGCGGAGATCATCGAGATCGTCGCGGGGCGCGACGGCCGGCCCGAGACGCGGATTGCGGAGGACCTTCAATTCGACTTCTCGCTCCACCACACGCTGTCGCCGTTCCTGATCGATGCGATCGCGGTGCTCGATCCGCAGTCGCCCGGCTATGCGCTCGAACTACTGACCCTCGTCGAGGCCATCCTCGAAGACCCCCGCGCGATCCTCTACGCCCAGATCCGCAAGCGCAAAACGGAACTGATGGCACAGCTCAAGGCCGAGCGGGTTCCCTACGAAGAGCGCATCGCGAAGCTCGACCGCGTCACCCACCCCAAACCGGACGCAGACTTCGTCTACGCAGCGTTTCGTATATTCATCGAGACGCA